>OGXN01000322.1_pt1 | contig 65587 bp, 37 predicted proteins | sample 1576281 | NCBI WGS metagenome assembly OGXN01 (sample SAMEA3541494, study PRJEB24748) | human gut metagenome | biome: human gut; feature: human-associated habitat; material: faeces | place: China | collected 2012
CCATTGAATACGCTTACCGTTTGCAAGGACTGGAAGAAGAATGGAATGAAGCCGGCAAAAACCGATCTGCAACATACATCAATCTACCCGCAGGAGAGTATCAATTACAAATCCGCTCCAGCAACAGCGATGGAGTATGGACTGATAACATACGCACTCTCCCCATCCATGTTCTACCCACTTTCTGGGAAACATACTGGGCTTGGATATTCTATATCGTCATGTTTATTCTATTCACCACTATCATCGTATACATTCTATTCTATATCTACCGGTTAAGACACCAAGTCGATCTGGAGCAACATTTATCTAATATAAAATTGCGCTTCTTCACTGATATATCACATGAATTGCGTACACCACTAACATTAATATCCAGTCCCGTATCAGAAATTCTGGAACACGAAGTGATCTCTTCCAGAGTGCGTGAGCATCTAAATCTGGTGCATAAAAACACAGAGCGAATGCTTCGCCTGGTCAATCAGCTACTGGATTTCCGAAAAATTCAAAATAAGAAAATGAAAGTGCTGATAGAAAAAACTGAACTTGTTTCCCTGTTGCAGAAGATTATGGAAAATTTTCACCTCATTGCACAAGAAAAGAAAATAGACTTCCAGCTTCATACGGATACTGACCCAATATATGCATGGGTGGATCGTGACAAATTTGAGAAGATATTCTTCAATCTACTTTCAAATGCCTTTAAATATACGCCTAACGGCAAGAAAGTGACAATAAACCTCATTACAGATTCAACGCAAGTTACCATCTCCGTATCTGATGAAGGCATCGGCATTGCTCCCGAAAAGCAACAATCTTTATTTTATCGATTTGAAACACTGGCACAATACAATATCTTACAGCCCTCATCCGGCATTGGTCTTTCATTAGTACGTGAATTAATAGAATTACATCACGGAAATATTCAAGTGAAAAGCGAACCGGGAAGTGGAAGTGAATTCATTGTCACATTTCCTAAAGAAGAAAAAGTATTTAAAGACGACGAACAAGCTGAATTTATTTTATCCGACAGTGATCATATTTCATCGACAATGCAAGTTGTTGAAGAAACTACGGATACTACTATCTCTCCCCAAACAACACACGTAGAGAATGAAAATAAAACTGATGCAAATGACGACAAGACCTCCATTCTCATTGTCGAAGACAACAATGAATTGCGTCACTTTCTATGGAATATTCTGTCAGAGACCTACACCGTTCTTGAAGCTACGAATGGAGAAGAAGGATTAAAATATGCGCAGCAACACATTCCGGATCTGATAATCAGCGACGTTATGATGCCGGTCATGGACGGATTGGATATGGTGAAAGCAATCAAAGCAGATCATAACACTTGCCATATTCCTATTATAATACTATCAGCAAAATCCTCTTTAGACGATCGGATAGCGGGACTGGAACAGGGTATTGACGACTACATCACCAAACCATTCAGTTCTACTTATCTAAAAACGAGAATTTTGTCGCTGCTCCGTCAACGAAAACAGTTACAAGAACTATATTTATCAAAACTGTCAGAGAAGAATACTCAAGAAGAGAATAATGTAAATGAATGGGAACCCTCACAACCTCAAGTGACTCCATACGACGAGCAATTCATGCAACAAGTTATGTCATTTATGGAGGAACAAATGGATAATACAGATATCACCATTGACGATTTCGCCAACAAACTAATGTTGAGCCGCACAGTGTTCTATCGGAAATTAAAATCTATTGTTGGACTGACTCCAATTGATTTCGTATGTGAAATGCGTATCAAACGAGCTGCTCAACTGATTGAAAAAAGTGAATATAGTTTCTCTCAAATCGCTTATATGACCGGATTCAACGACCCTAAGTATTTCAGCAGACGTTTCAAAAAAAGTATGGGAGTCACTCCTACAGAATATAAAGAAAAGAAGCAAGCATCCCAATAAAGAATAAAAAGAGCAACTACAGGTCACTCCAAACCGGAGTGACCTTTTATTATGATATCAGACAGACAAAGCCAACAGTCAGACGTCTTATCCTTGCACCATGGGTAAATACGGATAAACAACTTTTCACCCGACTTCAACTGTTGCCCTACCTGCCATGACTGTTTCCTCATTCTTGCATCAGCAGCCGTATATTCCCCCAAAGTATAAGCCTGCGCAAAGTCTTCGTCCTTAGAACAAACCACTCTGTACTTCGCACCTCCACCAATAAACATATCCAATGCCTCAACATGAAGTATACTTCCCTCTACAGATTGTACACCAAACTGAATATACCGGGAATACACGACATCAATTTCATTTCCAGGCCATGTTCCACCCTCTATCCGGTTATATTGAACTTTCGCCCTCAAATATTTATTACTCTCATCAATCATACCGATTGTATTCGACTGGTCGTATTTCTCCATAACCATACCACTCCACTTTTCCGTTTGTCCGATAACAATTCCTCTCGTTTGTAGTTTGGTATTTCCCTGAAGCCGGTAAGAGACTGAAAACTCTTTATTATTCTCCAATGCTATACAATTACCTGTTGCAGAAATATGAACTATATCTTTGCCATTCTTAATAGCAATATCCGTAGATATAGCTCCCGAACTCTTAGGAGAAATAGAGGCATAAACTTTCCGACAAGCAATCCCATGATCTATTTTATAGGAGACAGACAAGGTTTGTCTACCATTACATTCTGCCAACGTATTCGGGTTAACTGTAGCAAGACAGACTCCGTCAGCAGAAAGGTTGATATTCCCAGTCTCACTTTCTTCACCCAGACAACAAACATCCACAACCGTACTTCCAGATGTTCCAGCATATATATTTCCCCAATCCAAATTATCTGGAGTTACAATCAGCCGGGGAGATTCAACAATGTATTTCTCCAGAATATGTTGCTTCTTCAATTCTTTGACTGCTATTTGAGAAAACAACAATGCCCCACTCGTCCCAAAATGAGTCCCGTCACTTGGCAAATTAAAAATAAGCCGGACAGCCGAATCTTTTCCTAACCCATTGACAAGAGAGGCAGTCAATGCTGTCATATCAACACAAGAGCAATTCATCTCTTTCGCTAACGACCTCATATTATATCCATAATTAAAAGTCACTGTATCATTCTTGTTGAATGTTGCATCTTCACGCTCGCGTACATATTCGCCCAAGTCATGCATTCCACGCCTGCTCACTTTACCATCTCTCCCCATCATACAGCGGACCACCGGAGTAAACAGTACAGGTATTGCCCCCAATTCTCTCACCTCTTCCACATATTTAGACAAATAAATCCGGAAAGAATCAGTGGGAGCAGTCCCAATTTTACCGTCTTTTCCACCATGTTTTTCATCATTATGACCAAATTGAATAAACACATAATCGCCAACGTTTATCTTTTTTTTAGCCCGCTCCCAATACCCCTCTTTATAAAAGGTTTTCGAACTGGTCCCGGACTTAGCATGATTCAGCACAATGACTTCCGACGTGAAAAAGGAAGGCATCAACTGTGGCCACCCACGCTGGTCTTTCACATTCGGATCTTGCTGTTCCATAGTAGAATCTCCTAATGTATGAATACGGATAGTATCCGCTTTCACAATCATACTTTGTTTCCAAAGAAAGATGCCTAACAAAACTATTACTGTATAAACTTTCATACTAATATTTTTATATTAAAAAGGAAGATGCATTTTTAAAACATCTTCCCTTTTTCTCCTATCATGTGTTAATTCAATTGCCCGATGTCACTCCACTTTCATTAAATGCATCCACCACAAACTGATATTTCATGTCTATCCTAAAGAAACGTCCCTCAAACTCATTGGTATATACCATTTTTGAATAATTAAGATGCTCTTTGTCTATCCCCCAACGAACAATATAACCGGTAGCATTTTGATCCGCATCCCATGTCAGACGATAGATACGTTTATCATCACGGTCACGCTGTGCTTTAAGCCCTGAAACTTTTTGTGGCAATACCCCTTTCGCATTACCGAATACACGAAAATCATAAAGTGAAAAATTACCCGGTACATTTTTGGTATTCGTAATACGAAGAAAACGTGTCTGTACAGATGTATCCAGTGTTATCAGTTCATGAGGCATATCTTCCTGATTCGCAGTACGGTCAACAAGTAGTTGCCAATTTGTTCCGTCCGATGAACATTCCACCTTATAACGATAACAATATGAGTCAGGTCCGAGAAGCTTAAAATTATGATCTGCCAAATTCACCTGGAGCGCTTTCACTTCCATCATTTTACCAAGGTCAACTTGCCACCATTCCCCCGGATTGCCGGAAGCAGCCGCCCACCAACTTTCTATGTATTCATCATTTGCATTGCCAGCCTCATACTTGGGTAACTCTGAAGAAGCAGTGACTTTCTTGCCATAAGAAAGCATGTTCCATCCCATCGAACAGTTATTTTTGCTGAAATCAACTTTCTCCGTAGGAATAGCAAATGGATAGTCCGTCCACACCGTATGAGTATACATACGACCATCCTCGCCAAAATATACAGGAAACAGTCCCACCCGTCTTTCAAAATTCTGTCTTTTAGAGATTTTCATAGTTGCCACATGCCAGTAATTGCCATACTTATCCTGAAAAGTATGCCCATGTCCTGCCCCTGCAATAAATCCGCCGGGTTTAAACGAGAACGGTGAAGCATCTACACATTCAAAAGGTCCAAGGGGAGTATCAGATACATAAATCGCATCCGCATAAGTACGATACTGTGTGCCTGGAGTTGCATATTGCAAGTAATATTTTCCATTCCATTTTGTCATACAAGGTCCTTCATTCCAGCCGGTTTTCCCCGTTTCGTTATTGTTCCCTTCCACTTCCCAACCAAATTCGTCAGGACGGTGTAAAATCAACGGCTTACGTTCGCCAACACTCTTAAACTTATTCTTCGGATCAACCTCCACACCCATAATAGGTGCTTTATTGGAACATCCCCAGTACAGATACACTTTCCCGTCATCATCCTGGAACCATGAGACATCAGTACCTCCCTGCGCACGTGGATCCACCTCGATCTCCTGCCAGTCATCCACCTCGGGATTACTAGTTTTGAATATCTGCACCTTACCTTTTGTGAAGAAGTAAAGTTCATCTTCATACACCATGATAGTAGGGGCATAGTTTTCAATGTTAGTTATTGTCCGGCAACGAATATACTTCCAATTACACAAGTCCGGTGAGCTCCAATAACCTCCGGATTTGGAAGCAAACAAATAGTATCGTCCTTTATAGTATTCAAGAACAGGGTCGGCTGCTTCGCGGCGAGTACCTCCGTCAATCATGAAACGATAATTCAGATTGATAGGATTAGCGACCACCAGTGGTTGTCCTCTACCATCTGCATAAGAATGAATAGTCAGACAAGACAATACAAAGAATAAGAGAAAAAACTTTATTTTAGACATATCTTCCTTTTTTATATAAAAGCAATTGATAACTACATTACACCTTTTTTACCCTGCGAGCCATATTTATTCACCGCAGAGACTTTCAAACCATAGTTCACTTCCGACACAAGAAAAGAGGTATCGGTAGTCGTTCCAAGAATCTGCTCACCATCATATACAATATAACCAATAGCGTTCTTCACCGGCTGCCAAGTGAAAGTACCCTGCCGATAGACCAGATTGCGCGGATATCCCAATTCTTCCATTATTGCCCGCGGATTCCAGCCGTCATTACCCGGAATCATATTCTCATATGTATACTTGTCCGCCTCTTCTTTTGTTATAGTTGCCCGGCAAGTACCCGATTTTTCGATTCCGGTTTCACGATCTTTATATGTATATTCTGTCTTCCGCTTGCTTAAGTCAATCGCTTTCCCCTGCGAGTCATGGCTGTTGTATTCTGCAAAAAGCCCCGGAGCCGTTCCCATATTCGTCCATCCCTCTTCGGCTACCGGAATAAGCATAATCGTATTAATATACACAGCTTTCGGGCTATTATGCCAAGGTCTTCCCAATTTCAGGCGACCGTCAGCAGCCAGGTTATTTCCATCTATCGTGCAATTACGGAACGCATAACCATACTTTGCGTCTTTATGAGAAGGAGCCACAATCACCGCCCCACTCCGCACATTATAGAGTGTACAGTTTTCCAGTAACACATCCCCGCCTCCATAAAAATAATCAACTGCTCCCTCTATCCAGCAATCTTTCACATAGTGACGTTCCGTGTTATTGTTGGTAGTCATCCAAGTATCCTGAAATGAACGGAACTTACAGTTATAAAACGATGCACAATCTGCCTGACTATTCATCGCCAATGCTTGCGGACCATTCCCGGATATGACTCCCCAATCATTCACATATGAAATATTCTCCGTATAAAAATGATCTCCTTTCACTACCACGACGGAACCCTCATATTTATAAACCGGAGACGAAGGATTGTGCACCGAGTATTGCCAATAAGCCGTTTTGCCTTCAGGTTCCTTACCTGTCAGTTTACTGCCGACATTCAGATTCAGATGAATGACGGTTTTATCTTTGTCCTGACCAATCAGATGTATATACGGTTTATTCTTAGGAATGATAACCTGTTCTTCATACGAACCATTCTTTACAAAAATCAGCCAAGGTTCCGTCTGCCCGTCGGGTGCAGCATTGACTGCTTCCTGAATAGTTTTATAATTACCACTGCCATCGGCAGCTACAACAGCCTGATAAGGGGATGCTGCCACCTGCGCATGCCCCATAGCACACATCCCCATTAATAAAAATGATAATACTAAATTTTTCATGATATTCTTGATACTTACAATAATAAGAGTCTAAAACTAAATTCTACTAATACCAACGAGGATCGCCCGCATTACCTGCCCCGGCAAATCCGGCTCCCGGTTTGATATGGAAATCTCCATGAAGAGGATCAACGAACAAATCATCAGAACTCTGTTTCAATCTGGTAATCTCCTCAAATCTGTTATTACCCTCTTGCAAATCAGAAGTGATGTAACAATTATCCGAGAAATCCAGAATGTCATAGGCAGCATTACCACAATTCATTTTCTTTCCCTTGTTCGGACCGGAGAATATCAAATTCCGCATGGTAGCAGATTTTGGAGAGGGTGGCGTACTTGCCGCATTATCGAAACGGAATACTTTGGGCAGTTCTTTCTTAGCATCCATAGAATTGTAGAAAGTACAGTTTTCCAATGTCACATCTCCAATACCCCCTTTCAAATCCATCAACTGATCGCCCATATTAATCAATGTACTATTTGTGATGGATATCTTCTCCAACTGATCAATATTCTTTCCAAAATTAATCATTCCATATCCATCCGTACCGACTTCAGATATAATGCAATTATCAATCGTTATATCCGTCATAAATACACCACTTCCGTCACCAATACGTACCAAAGTTCGTTTTATATTCTGCACAGCACATCCTATAAATGAGATAGATTGGGCATAAGAACTATTTTTCCAGTCTGTCATATAACTAGCCTCCCCATTTCCATCCAGACAAACAAATTCGAATGACAGAGACTGTATCGGAGAAGCCAATGATATTTTCTTAGGTACAATCAACTGGGGACGATTATTTTCATTCGCTTCCGTACTGGTAAACAATATATTATCCAATCCCGGAATTTTCAGTTCACCCACATTATACACTGCTCCGGGAGTAAGTTGGACAGTGACATTACTACATTCTTTCTCTTTCACAAAGTTGGCTAATAACGTACTCAAATCTACAACTCCGGTTTCTGTAGCCTCCACAAAAAGAATTTCGCTGCCTCCCAATCCAAGAGTTTTGAATACATACGAACCGCGTAACGCATCATTATTGTAAATCCGAACGCGATAAGTCGTTCCATTCTCCAATTCAGAGAGCGTCTTCGAACAAGCGGCTATATCTTCTGAAGTCAATTCAATCAGTTGCTCCTCTCCATACTTCGTATCTACCATTTGAGCCAAGGTCAGATGAGTTACCCTGTTCGTTTCCTCCCAAGTTAACGTTGCGGAATTCGCAGCGACTTCCACTCCGGTAAACAATTGCTCATCCGGAGTTTTAAATGCCACACTTACATATTCACTTGCTTTCCCTTGTGCATCTTCTCCTTTCATACGGACAGAATACTGCGTGGAACCGTTCAACTCCTGAAACAAGGTACGATATTCCACCCTCATAGGCGTGTTATTCTCCGAAAATACAGTCAATGTATCTTTCAGAATCGTATCTGTCCTTACATAATTTTCCGCACTGAACTCCAGACTATCCGCATAAAACTCAAAAATATACACTTTCGCATTCACAATCTGCGAATATCTCAATGTAACTGAAGTTGCATCAGTAGCGGATTTATCAAAAGTCAATGGACGAAACAAGGCATCAAAGTTCTTATCAACTGCCCAGTCATTGGCTGGATCTTCACAGGAAGACATACCTACTATCAAAGCTAACAACAAATACAGGCATGCTCCGGATAATCTATTAACTAGTCTTTTCATCTTTTCCTACCATTAATTATTTATAACCATACGAATTAGAAACATACCCTTGAGTCTTATTGACATCCTCATAATAAATAGCAAATACATGGCGATAATTGCACACTCCGTTACCAACAGAGTATTTCCGGAACTCCGCTTCAGCCTCACCACCCCAATTCAGTTTGCCAAACAACTCCGAATAGTCGTAAGACGCATTCAGTCCTGTGCCACAAACCAATATTTTAGCCATTGTTTTCACATAATTAGTATTCAAGGTCGTATTTATATCGCCGTCTTTATTCAGCGTCACCTGCATACCAATCCAGTTACACTCATACTGTCCTTTTGAGGTAGAAGCTGTTCCCGTTCCCATATCCTCATTGAAGTTAACGGACGACATATCAATATATTCCGGATTATTCGAGTCTTCATATTTATAATAGATCTTTCTCGGTATTTCATCCACTTGATAAGTCTTTCCGAAAATAGTCACCGGTTTATAATCATACAGCATACAAAGACCTATTTTCATTTCTTCTATTTTCTCCGCCAACAATCCCCAACGTGTCAAATCCTGACGGCGGATGGATTCGCAACCAAACTCCCACGCGCGTTCATTGACGATAGCCGTAAAGAAATCGGCATCATATTGCGTAATTTCGGGAGCCCCAGTGCCAAAAGCTCTCTCACGAACCTTTTCCAGAGCTTGCCGGGGAGACATACCGGCAATTGGGCTGACCGCATCCGGACCTGTCAGTTCGTTTTGAGCTTCGGCAAACATCAGGTATATATCCGAATATCGCATCAATATCCAGTTGATACCGGTAGCAATACGCGAGTTGGCTTTCGGAAAACGAACTTTCATATAATTATCAGTCATCCAATACCAACGCCATTTACCACAAGATACTCCTAGCGGATTGCAACGAATCACTTCCTTATTCTTTCCATTCTCATTAGTATATTCCTGGAAGACGCAAGTGACATCACGACGAGTATCTGCCGGATCAAATGAATAAAAATAGTAGGCGGTAGTGGCAGCATAACCTGCTCCTCCCATGCCTTGGGTAGTATTAAAGGTTCCTCTGTTTAAGTTATATCCCATCGTGGCACCTACATCTCCATTCTGCCCCTCACCAAAAGCAACTTCAAAGAGATTTTCATTGTATTTGTTGTATTCCAGATGATTGACTGTCGACCAAATATTCTCGTAACTGGGATCAAGTTCGTGAGGATTATCAGTTGCTCCCAAAATTTCCGCACACTGTTGGGCTGCCAATTCATAATAATCTTTCCAATTTTTAGGACGACCAACGAAATAACCGTTCATTTCCGGGATATTCGGATGATGTTCCACGTCTAAGTCCGCGAACAGATTACCATCCCGCACAGACCATCCTCCTGCGAACAACGCGACTTTTGCCAGCAAACCTTTGGCAAAACCTTTATTCATACGTTCCACTGTATAAGAATCTTCCCCCATCCAAGGCAGATAATCAACAGCCTCTTTCAGGTCTTCTATAATGTAATTATAAACAAGGTCACGATTTACTTTTCCTATATAGACATTTCCCAATCCACTTTCAGAGGCATGTTCTTTATACGGCACATCTCCCCAATAACGGATCAGTTCAAAATACATCAATGCTTTCAAGGCTAATGCCTCTCCCAAATATCTCTGCATGGCAACCTTATCCGAACCGGACTGCATCAATGGAGACCGACGTATCCCATCGACGATAGTAGTGGCGGATTCTGCGAGATAATAAAGTCTATCCCATCTGGTGTTCCGGTTATAATTATCATCATAAAAATTACCTGCACCCTCATCACGGAGTGTCGAATTATAGTTTTCCGTAGAGAATGCACCCGAACCGACCTCTACGTCAGAAGCCCCCTGCCAATTGACACACAGTTTCTGACCATATATATAGGTATCCGTCAGCGTTGCATATGCCCCCATCAGGGCAGCTTCTGTCAGAGCTGTCGATTTAAACAGATTTTCATCACTTGGAATAGAGGGACTTTCGGTATCCAAAAAATTATCCATACACGAAGTGCATAACACAGAGGAGGATAAAACCGCTAAAAATAGTTTCTGTATTTTCATTTTTCAAGTATTAAAAAGTAACATTAAGACCGAATACATACGAATGTGCTTTCGGATAAGCTGAATAATCCACTCCCGGAGTCAAAGGGGTAGAACGTTGAGTACTTACTTCAGGATCCTGTCCGGAATAAGCTGTCCAACAGAACAAGTTGTTGGCTGTGGCATACACACGCAAGTTCCTGACTCCCAACTTGCGGGTTACAGTGACCGGAAGTGTATAACCTAACGTCAGATTGCTGCAACGCAAGAATGAACCGTCTTCAATTGCCCAGTCCGTCACAAGTGTACGTCCCATCATAGGCATCCAGATAGAAGCTTTGGAATTGATTTCGATAAAACGCTCCGGGTTGGCGTCATTACCGTACATCACGTTGGCACCCGTTTCCGGATCGATAATCGACCAACGGTTCTCCAGACTCATAAAATCCCGGATGTTATTATATTTACGATTCGTATGAGTGGACGCCATGATCTTATTGGCATTGTACACCTTATTACCATACGACCAGTTGAACATAGCTGCCAGATCAAACCCTCTCCATGAAGCATTCAATCCGAATCCGCCAATATGCTTGGGCTGTACATTACCAATCACCTTACGGTCGTTATCCGCATCGATCACACCATCATTATTCTGATCTTTCAGTTTTATAAAGCCCGGGCCAAAATTAGGCAAGTCGTTAGAAAATAAAGCCCTATCATCTACCACTCCTTCATTCAGCACCCATTTTTTCGTACTTTCATCAAACGTAAAGTCGTCTACAGAATAGAAGCCTTCCACCTCGAAACCATAAATCTGACCTACCGCCTGACCTACAATAGCACGGAAATCATCCGAACCAATATCCGGGCGCCAGTTGGACTGTGCACTCAACACAGTAGCCGTTCCATCCAGTTTGTTTACAATATTCTTATTGAACGATATATTGAAGTTAGCTCCCAGATAGAAATCTTTAGTATTGATAATCGTTCCGCTTAGAGTCAACTCCACTCCACGGTTCGTACTACGACCTACATTCTGATACTGATATTCATATCCCGAATTGGATGGAAGATCCATACGCAGAATCAAATCTTTTGTTATATCATTATAGAGGTCAACCGTCACATTCAAACGGCTATTAAAGAGACTGGCATCTATCCCCACATTGGATGACAATTTGGTCTCCCAAGTCAGATTTTCATTTCTTAAAGTATTCTGCAATTTCAGGGCACTCTGCACTGTCTCATTCAGATAATATTGCTTATTGGCAGAAGATTCCATTTTATAATCCTGCCTCCAATATGAACTTACACGCGCATTACCCACCGATCCGTAACTCACACGAAGTTTCAGATTATCAAGCCAGTCTTCCGTCGGCTTCATAAATTTTTCTTGGGAAACACGCCATGCCAATGCCATACCCGGAAAAAATCCCCAACGGTTTTCGGGAGCAAACACATTCGTTCCATCAGCACGAGCTGTAAACGTGAACATATACCGGTCTTTGAAAGCATAATTCAAACGACCGAAGTAAGATGCTGTACGAGAGGGCTCTCCAATAGTAGTGTATGTAGGTTGTGATTCACCATAATTCCACATAGCCAGTACCTCACTTGCCGTAAAGTTCATTGGGTAATATTTGGACGAGGCAATCATCTGGTTCTTGCGGTCGCTCACCATTTCATGTCCTGCCATCAAATCAAAGCGATGATTCTTTTTCAGTGTAAGGCGGTAGCTCAATATATTCTGCAAATTCCATCGTTCACCCTTATCATCCGTACGTTTGGATACAGGCTGACCGGCATTGGAACTCGACTCTCCGGTTTTCTTCAACCATACATTATCGGTATAATTATAAGTATATGCATAACTTCCTTTCAGCTGATAAGTCAATCCTTTGACGATTTCCCAATTGAAACCTGCATTGTAAGTTGTAGAAAACTGGTTCTGCTTCTTATATTCATTTGTCGTATTATATACAGGATCATTCAGTGATGATAACAATGCATCATCCGAATAATCTATTTCACCCCCCAGAGCCTCTCCTGCATCTACACTTGTAAGACTGTTAATCGGAGAGAAAAGAATAGCATCTCTCAATTTACCTCCATTGGTACCCGCACCGTCAATAACTGTTTTGGTGAGACGACCGGAGAATTCAAACTTCAATCTGTCACTCAACTTTTTATCCATCTTTACACTCAAGTTGTCGCGCACATAATTGGAATTCAGCATAACATACTTTTCGTCATCCCTCGTATAACTCAAATTATAGCGCAACGTAGTATCCGTTCCTCCTGTTATACCGATATTATAACTTTGTTTGAATCCGGTGTTTCCATACACTTTATCTTGCCAATTAATTCCTTCTACCGAACGATAAATATCACGGTCGTCCCAACGTCCATACATCGAATTAATGCTACTGGTCAAAGATGTACCCGGATCAAGTTCTTTCTGATAACAGTAATATTCGTAAGGAGAAAGAACCTCTGTCATATTATATACGTTACTAACACCCCAGTGAGCATTGAACGAAACCTCTGTTTTTCCCGCTTTACCACTTTTGGTAGTAACAAGAATAACGCCATTCGCTCCTTTAGCTCCATAGATGGCGGTAGAAGAAGCATCTTTCAACACATCAATACTTTGAATATCACCGGGAGGAATATCATTGATATTATTGACCTGAAAACCATCCACGATGTACAACGGAGAGTTATCCTGTGTGATAGAGCCACCACCACGCACTGTAATCTGAATAGTAGCATCGGGAGAGCCATCGGTAGATACTACATTCACACCTGCCAGCTTTCCCGTAATAGCCGCAGCAGCCGATGTAATAGGAATATCTTTCAAAACCTTTTCACTCACCGAAGAAATGGCACCGGTCAAGTCCCCGCGGCGCGAGGTGCCATAACCTACCACCACCACTTCATCCAGTGTCTGATTATCTTCTTCCAATACCACTTTCAAATGTTTGCCCGGTTTCACTGTCACAACAGTCGATTTCATACCTACAAAACTAATCTCCAATTTGGTTGATTCTTCGGGAACTGACAACGCAAAATTTCCATCCAGATCGGTAATTGTGCCAATAGAGGATTTTTTCAACACTTTCACACTCGCACCGATAATGGCGTCGCCATTGGCATCCACCACTGTTCCTTTCACAGATACTTTCTGTGCACACACCGTTGTCGCCGTTATAAAGCATAAGAGCAGACAACACATACACGCGAAGCATCTTCGCAAAAATAAATGTCTTTGTACATCCATAGTATTATTCTGATTAAATTGTTTCATTTTTGATATTACAAAAGTCACACTTTTACACCAGTTTTTCACTCATTATTTATGCAAAAGCGTGGACTTTTTATATAGAATACTTTATTTTACTGTGATAATAAACACTTCACCTTTGCGGGTATCCATATCATATAAATAAGTATCGCGTAATGTCACTCCTTTTAAAGGTGCTTTCTCACTAATCATCGGACGCGAGATTTGCTGCACATTAAATAATGCGTTCGGATTCGCTTCCTCCGCTTTCTTCTGTTTCAACGACACTCCTTCAGCAGCCAACTTCCAATAGGAGCGCAAGCGCAAATTACCTCCGACTTCAGAACGCAACACGGCTTTCACCAGTTTACCATCTTTCCAAGTCAGTTCGTCAATCAAGAAACCTCCCCGGGCACGCAATCCTTTCACTGTCCCGTTCTTCCATTCCGAGGGTAATGAAGGCAACAACTGGATTGCACCATCATGACTTTGTACCAACATTTCCGCAATACCTGCCGTACAACCGAAGTTGCCATCTATTTGGAAAGGCGGATGTGCGTCGAATAAATTAGGATAGGTTCCGCCTCCCTGACCTTTCTGTATTTCAGGGCTGACGTAAGTCAACTGATTCTTTATCAACTGATAAGCATGATCGCCGTCAAGCATACGTGACCAGAAACAAACTTTCCATCCCATTGACCAGCCGGTAGAAGGATCTCCCCGCTGTATCAATGTATTTTTAGCCGCTTCAAAGAGTATTGGAGAGCGATAAGGAGAAATTTGATAACCGGGATATAGTCCCCAGAGATGAGAGATATGACGGTGATGATCGTTAGGTTCGTCCCAATCTTCAAACCATTCCTGCAATTGTCCGTATTGTCCCACCTGCATTGGAGGCAATTGCCGGCGCATATTCTTCAATGTATCACAGAAATCGATATCTGCGTTCAACACTTTAGCAGCCTCACACGTATTTGAAAATAAATCGAATACCAACTGATTATCCATCGTAATTCCGGCAAAAAGATTACTTTTCTTCTTTATCCAGCGCGGGGAGTTCTCGGGAGAGTTGGAAGGAGTGACAACCAGATAACCAGTATTCGGGTCGCGCACCAGAAAGTCGACAAAGAACTCCGAAGCACTTTTCATTATCGGGTATACTTCTTCCAAATATTTCTTATCGCCGGAAAACAAATAACGATCCCACAAATGCTGACAAAGCCACGCATTAGCCACCGGCCACGTTCCGCAATAAGGACGGTCTACCGCCCCTGTCATGCGCCACAAATCCGTGTTATGATGCAACACCCAGCCACGGCAACCATACATTCGGCTCGCAGCTTCGCGCCCATTCTCGCTCAACTCACGTACCATTTGAATAAACGGTTCGTGAAGTTCTGCCAAGTTAGTGATTTCAGCCGGCCAATAATTCATTTCAGCATTAATATTCGTTGTATAATTGCAACTCCAAGGAGGACCCGGGTTATGGTTCCATTTACCCTGCAAATTGGCAGGCTGGCATCCCGGTTGCGAAGAAGATATCAACAAGTAACGCCCATACTGGAAGTACAATGCTATCAACGCCGGATCATAGGAAGAAGAAAATTCCTTGATGCGCACGTCCATCGGTTTATTGATTTGAGAAGTCTCTCCCAAATCCAGAGTCACCCGATTGAACTGATTCTGATAAGCGGCAATATGGGCAGCTTTCGCTTTATCATACTCCTTCTCCGTGTTTTTCAGATAAGTTTTATTCCGCTGATACGGGTCACCCGATATATCCTTATAATTGACGAAGTTGGTTGCCATTGAGATATACAATGTAAGTTCGCTAGCACCCTGAACACTAAGTAGCGTATCGTTGGCCGTTATCACTTCTCCACCTTTGTTTTTCACATCCAAATCAGCGCAATAATGCACTTTACCCGGAAAATAACGGCTACTATGTGTAATACCCTCCAAACGTAAACCTTTCTTTCCATAGATGCTACGTTTCGGATTCCGCATCGGTGTATTAAAGAATAGTTCGCAGTTGATCGTTCCCGGTTTAGAAGCTTTGATATGCCTAATCACCAACTGGTCGGTGAACGAGGCAAATGTTTCTTCTGTAAACTCCACTCCGTCTACTTTGTAACGGGTTACAGTTACCGCATTGCTTATATCCAGATCACGATAGTAGCTACTCACCTTTTGGTGATCTTGATAACGGATATTCAAGCGACCTATCGTCTGATAAGGCATTTCGTTCCCCACTTGTGAAAGGATCTTCGTCCCTGCCATAATCTGCGCTTCTTCGTTCTTCCCTTCAAAAATCAACCGACGTATTTCCGGCAAAGCAGCTTTCGCCTCTTCATTGTAGTTCTGATAGGGAGAACCTGCCGACACCGTTTCTTCGTTCAACTGTATTTGCTCCATTTGAGGATCGCCGAACACCATTGCCGCAATCCGTCCATTTCCAACCGGAAGCGCTTCTTCCCAATAAGAAGCAGGTTTGTCATACCATATTTTATATTTGTTTTGCCCTTCCGCATTCCCCAGCAGAGAAGAGAAAGCCAATACACAACTGAATACTTTGCTTATCATTTTCATATCTTAAAGTTTTTAATTGTCATCACTCTTGCGAAGATTCACTCAACGAGCCATACTCACTGACAGCCTTCACCTGATAAGTTTTTCCTTCCTCAATATTACAATACGTTTCTTTAGTTATCTGCACTGTTTCATCATTCGCAATCACTAAATAGCAAATCGCATATTTCGAAGCATCCCAACTCAATACCCCGTTTTCCCTTTTCACGTTTTCCGGCGCGGACACTTGTTCCATATATTTCTTCGGATCCCAATTATCACCTTCGCGAACCACATTTCCGTATGTGTACCGGGCTGCCTCATCTGCCGAAAGAACAGCTTGGCAAATACCTGTCACCGGATTCTGTTGTTCATCCTGATAGGTGTATTGCGTTTTACGCTGACTCAAATCTACAGTATTACCCTCTTTATCCTTACTATTATATTCTGCGAACATTTGAGGAATAGCTCCCATATCCGTCCATCCTTCCGGAGCTATTTTTATATTAAAGATGGTATTGAGATATACAACTATCGGAGAATTGTGCCAGGGACGTCCCAACTTAACTCTTTCTGTATCTGCCAATTCATTTCCATCAACGATGCAATTATTGAGAACATATCCCCAACGTGTGCCCACTTTATGAGATGGAGCAACAATCACTGCACCATCTCTCATATTATAAAAGGTGCAATGTTCCAGAAAACAATTCCCATTTCCATAAAAGTAATCAACGGCTCCTTCAATCCAGCAATTCTGTGCATACAGTCTGCCATTATCCGATTTAAGTCCGGTCTGCCATGTATCCTGATAAGAAATAAACTTGCAGTTATTAAATGAGTTACGGTCGTTCTGCGTATTCATAGCCAACGCCATGGGACCTTTCTGCAAATCCTTACCATATCCATTGACAAAAGATATATTTTCGGCATAAAAATCCGTAGCTTTCACTGCTACCATAGCAGCTTCGGTTTTTCCCAAGTTCTTATAAGAATACTTCCATACATCCGGATCAGTCGTACTAGCCTCGTTAGAGCTGTTAATCCGTAACTTGACAATCGTTTTATCCACATCCTGTCCGATGAGATGAATATATGGTTTTTCTTCAGGAATGATAATCTGTTCTTCATACGTGCCGTTCATCACGAAAATAAGCCAGGGTTCCGTTCTTTTGGATGGTACATTGTCTATCGCTTTCTGTATACTGGTATAGACTCCTTTTCCGTCAAGGCTGACCACCGCATCAAATATGCGAGCTTCCGGTTGAGGACGTTCTCTGATTGTGAACTGGATATTGATACCATCGAATACATTCCCTTGGTAGTCAATGACCGCACCTTTAGGAAGACTGAAATGACACGACTGGTTGTAATCTAAGGCCGCATAAGTATAAGATGCAGTTTTACCTTTGAAAGTCAGCGTCACTTCCTCTCCGTTGAAATTAGCTTTTCCTTCTCCCGCTTTCACATACTCATTAAAAGTAAGCATAATCGTGCTGTTTTCTTCTGCCGTTTCACCATTTGCAGGAGTGACAGACACCAAAGAGGGAGCTTCATTGTCGGGAATAAAAAAGTTATTGCTACTTTCCTTGCAACTTGTTGCCAGCAAAGCTGATAACAACAATAGTCCTTGGGACATCTTTGAGAATAAATGTGTTTTCATAAATTATTTGTTATATTCTTAATGATAGATTCTTATTTTCATTATTATTAGCTTCTCTGTCTTGCACAGTTACTTTTTCACGTTACAAAAGTAGGAGGAACAACATTTATACTTTCTCACTATTTGTTTGTTTGCGTGGACTTTTTTAATATCATTCTAAAGTTGCGGACTTTTTGTGCAATCTGGTGTACTATCTATGCAACCTGTTGCCTATCAATTTCCATCCGTTTATATTTGTATCAGTATCACTAAAGTCAGACTTTAAAAAAATCAAGTAAGACATGAAAAACAACAAAGTCAAATTCATTTTTGTAGCACTACTGTTTGCCACACAAGCAGCGGCAACTTCCTGTTCCACATCTTCAATCAATGAAGATGTGGAACAGGAAACACCATCGGATTCCCCCTCCGTATCTCCACCTGTAGAAGAAACAGCGTATGCCTTTCCCGGAGCAGAAGGCGGAGGTATGAATGCCACAGGAGGCCGAGGCGGCAAGGTATATATTGTCAGGTCTCTGGAAGATTCCAAAGCACCGGGTACTCTCCGGTACGCTATTGAACAAAAAGAGCCTCGTATCATCGTATTTTGCATATCCGGAACGATTTATCTCAAATCAACATTAGATATTCGGAATGGTGATGTCACTATAGCCGGACAAACAGCTCCCGGAGATGGTATTTGCCTGGCTCACTTTCCTGTAAATGTATCGGCTGATAATGTGATTCTACGATATCTGCGTTTCCGGATGGGAGATCCTGATCTACTGGGTTCTTCTGCCTCTGACGGTGCAGATGCTTTGGGAGGACGTCAGAAAAACAATATTATAATTGACCATTGCTCTATTAGTTGGAGCACTGACGAATGTGCTTCATTTTATGATAATACAAACTTTACGATGCAATGGTGTATCATTTCAGAAAGTCTCCGTCTATCGGGCCATACCAAAGGTGCTCATGGATATGGAGGAATCTGGGGAGGAGTCAACGCTTCCTATCATCATAACCTGATGGCTCACCATGACAGTCGCACACCACGTTTTGGTTCCGGAGTAAAATATCAAGGTCAGGAACGTACCGATATGCGCAATAATGTTATTTACAACTGGAGTGGTAACGGATGTTATGGTGGTGCGGCAATGGGGATTAACATTGTAGACAATTATTATAAACCCGGACCTGCCACAGACGCCAAAGTGGCCAACCGTGTCATGGCTATTGACATTAGTTCTTCTGATGGGGATTTTGCACCAATCAAAGGAAAATTGGGGCAGTATCATATTTGCAGGAATTACTTCGAAGCAGGAAACCAACTGACAGAAGCAACTGCCGCAAAGGTGAACAAAGACAATTGGACCGGTATCCGTAACAACACCGGTCACTCTCTCGATGAACTGAAACGGGATACTCCGGTAGAAGTAGATGCAGTGACGACCCACACGGCACAAAAAGCGTATGAATTGGTATTAAAATATGCAGGTTGCAGTCTCAAACGGGATGATATAGATGCTCGCATCGTTGAAGAGACACGTACAGGAACAGCCCAATTCATCGGAAAGAATGAGCACAATGGATTAGGAGACGAGCCTTGCCCGAACGGACCTTGCGAACATTGTGACAAGGGAATCATCCATTGGAAAAGTCAAAATTATCCCAAAGGTGGACTTATTGACAGTCAAAATGACTTAAAACCTTCCGGAGCTAATAGCGCCTGGAGTGCATGGCCTACATTAAAGTCGTTACCTCAATTAATTGATTCCGACAATGACGGTATGCCCGATGAATGGGAAACTGCCAATGGATTGAATCCCAACAAATATGATGCTAGCGGAAGAGATCTAAGTACAGCTTATGATAATATAGAAGTTTATATCAATAGTCTTGTAGAGATAATCACAAATGCACAAAATAAGAAATAAGATGATGCGGAAAAAAGCCATGTTGTCTATGCTACAAACTGGTCAATTTATACAAATCCTGATTCAGTGACTCGTTTACAAATTTACACCTCCAATTCATTTCTATTTCTTATATTTGCGGCAGTTACAATTAAAACTAAAAACACAAAAGACAATGGTGCAAGAGGAATTCAGATTATGGTTCCATGCAAATACTATACAGCAGCGATGCGCGTTATTAACAATCGCATTTCATAGGTTTCAGGTTTACATACAAATTGGATGATTCGTATAGTTAACTCTGTATTTTTTTAGAGATATTCCCTAAAGACTAGTAATAAATTAAACACTGACCATGAAAATAAACAGAGGAACATAATCTTTCAATTTCACACGCAGCTTTTTTAAAGCAATGCCCATCTGATTATCTACCGTTTTTACTGATAAATTAAGCACGGTAGCAATCTCAGCATACTTCATTCCTTTCAACTTGTGCATAACAAATATCTCACGACAACGTTCTGGAAGGCTGTCTATCGCTTCCTGAATGACACTTTCAATATCCTTTTCCCCCAACTTACGTTCGTCAAATTCTTCCAATGCTTCCAGTGTTATTTGAGTTTCCAAAACTTCCACTAACGATTTATTACGGTTTTCTTCTACAATTTTGCTCCGCAAAAAATCAATCGAGCGATTTTTGACCATCGCAAATAAGAAAGCATTCACATTCACCATTGATTCAAGCAAGGCAGATTTACTCCAAAGCTGAAGAAATATGTCCTGAACCAAATTTTCTGCTTCTTCGTTCATCCCCACATATTCTTTAGCGAATCGGACGAGCTTAGGATAATACGTTACATATATATCACTAAAAGCATAATCGATATTTGTCGTATTTTCTTTCATAGTCATGTAGATTGAAGTCCACTATAAAAGAGGAGTGTTCTTCGTCCTGTAAAGCTAATAAAGTTATTCCTCATTACGAAATTCTACCAAACAAAGTGAAACATCTTTTTTAATATTTGTTCTTCATCCCAGTAGACAAAGAGTCATAATGGTCAGTCATTCAAGGCATAGCAAGCAAATAAGGTTCTTCAATGTACACCAAATGAAAAGGTTCTTCGTCGCTTCGCTCCTATCAATGACAATTACTACCAACATCTTTTATTCTTATGACGGAATACCATCGATTATCCCCCAATAGAAATATTTATATTTTTTCATTAGGGGAATCGCTGTCTCATTCCGACATATATATAAACATCAATAAGAAAAACATTATGAAAAAAGAACTTGTCTATCTAGCTATGCTTGCAAGCAGTCTGAGTGCCTGCCACACTTCTCAGTCCATAACTGATAACAAAAAACAAAGTGGTAATCCTATTTTCGATGGATGGTATGCCGACCCGGAAGCAATCATTTACGACCAAACCTATTGGATTTATCCAACGACTAGCACTGAACGGGAACTACAACTCCAGTTCGACTGTTTCTCTTCCAAAGATTTAGTACATTGGGAGAAGCATCCCGGTATACTGAAAAAGTCCGATGTCCAATGGGCATGGAAAGCCATGTGGGCTCCCTCTGTCATCCGGAAAGATGGCAAATATTACTTCTTCTTTGCAGCCAACGATGTACATGAAGGTGAGATAGGAGGTATAGGAGTTGCAGTAAGCGATCATCCGAACGGACCTTATAAAGACTTGCTGGGCAAACCGCTCATCAATGAGATCGTGAATGGTGCGCAGCCCATCGATCAATTTGTATATGAAGACAACGGGGAATATTATATGTATTATGGCGGTTGGGGACATTGCAATGTGGTACGCCTGAAAGATGATTTTACCGGTATACAGCCTTTTGATGATGGAACTCTTTATAAAGAAATCACTCCCGAACATTATGTTGAAGGGCCTTTTGTATTCAAGCGTAATAATAAATATTATTTCATGTGGAGTGAAGGCGATTGGGGTGGCCCACATTATTCTGTAGCGTATGCTATCTCCGATTCTCCTTTCGGTCCATTTAAACGTATAGGCAAAGTCTTACAACAAGATCCTAAAGTAGCGACAGGTGCAGGACATCATTCTATCATTCATATTCCCCATACCGACGATTATTACATTGTATATCACCGCCGTCCGGCAGGAGATAATGAAGTCCGTCACCGTCAGGTATGCATCGAGAAAATGGAATTTGATAACGACAATTATATTCGTCCTGTACAATTAGGTTTTGACGGAGTAAAACCGCATAAACTAAAAAAGACTAGTAAATAAATGAAGAGAACTATTCTAAACTAAAAGAGGGTGTGTCGAAACTCTCATAAACTAAAAATCACCCTCGCCACAGAAAGTTGTAGCGAGGGTGATTTCGATAAAGGGGGGAGTTTTGCCACATCCCCTTTTTATTCTTTGATTATCTTATTAGCATTCTGATAACATTCCCATGCTCCAATGCTATTCATCCAATCCCCACTGTTTATTAGGTTTGTCTCCCATAAACAATTCCAATACAGAGCCTGCCAAGATATCGGCATGATCCAAATAGCATTTATTGTACTCTTTACCATTCAGTAAAGCTCGCTGAATGTATATATTCTCAATTGAATTATTATGAGCAACCACAGTGAATGTCTTTCCGGAAGCAGGCACCTTATAAGTTACCTTATCAAAAACAGGAGAAGATATCTCATAACGTGTACTTCCGGGGCAAACCGGATAAATGCCCGAGGCAGCCATCACATACCAGGCTGACATCTGTCCTGCATCTTCATTCCCAACCAGACCTTCTACCGAATTAAAATATGCGTGAGTACAGATAAAACGGCTCCATTGCTGTGTAAGCCAAGGTGCTCCTAACCGATTAAATAAAAATGGAACATGATGCACCGGTTCATTAGCATGGTTATAATATTTGTTCCATAACAAATCTGTAGGAGTATGCTGAAAAAAGTCATTCAACATAGTCAAGGTCGAATCTCTCCCCCCTATCAAAGAAGTAAGCCCATCCAAATCATGAGGAACAAACCAACCCTGCTGCAATGGGTTACATTCCATACAACCAAAGAATTCTTTAGTCATCGATTCATGATTCCAGGATTGCCAGGAACCATCCTCATTACGCGGTCGGAACCAACCAACTTGAGGATCAAAAATATTCCGGTAGAACTGCGAACGACGTAACAATTCCTGTTCATCCTCCGATTTTCCCAATACTTTCGCCAACTGCGCCAGACACCAGTCATCATAAGCATATTCCAATGTATTGGAAATACAGATCCCGGATGTATCAAAACCTTTATCTACGGGACTAAACTTATCAGAGGTATTAAGAGCATACTGGTATGCTTTCTCCACATCATAGTTGCGTATTCCTTTCATATAGGCATCAGTCAATACAGATAAAGCCGGATTGCCCAGCATACAGCCTGAATAAGAATTCAACAATTCCCAACGCTCAAAATAATGTCGTCCGCTTTGATCTGCCAAGGTAATCAAAGAATTGAGCATATCATCCACCAACTGCGGATTTATAATCGTCTGCAAAGGAAACTGGGTACGAAAAACATCCCATCCGCTAAAAACTGTACGCTTAGTAAAACCATCCGCCTGATATATTTGTCCATCTCCTCCGATATAGCGTCCATCCACATCTGTATAAATACGAGGATCAATCATTGTATGATATAAAGCTGTATAAAATATGGTTCTATCTGCATCTGTTGCTCCTTCCACTGTGATATCAGCCAAATACTGATCCCACAGACAAGTAGCCTCTTTCTTTATCTCATCAAAATTTGCCCGCGCTATTTCTTTATCAAAATTCCGTTTAGCCCCCTCCTGATCCACAAAAGATATCCCTACCTTGAGAATCACCTCTTCGTTTTTCTCCGTAGAAAATTCAGAGAAAATACCAAGATGCTTTCCTTCCATTTGCTTTTCTCCCCGAACCACTTTAGCTTGGGCTACACGACGCAGATACTCCACACTTTGAGCTTCATCGCGCTTACGCACCCATTCGTCAGGAATATCAGCACTCCAGAATCCATAATTAGCCAAAGGTTTACTCACTTCCGCATAGAAATGGAGTGTATAAGAAACATTGCCTTCCCCATTTCCCCATCCTCCCTCGGCAGGGGTACATTTTATCCATCCGCGAAAATGTTTATCATCTACGATCTCCACTTTCTGACATTGGGAAGTACCTCCCACACGGCGAGCTAAATCAACCTGTAACCGGGATTGGGAAGATTGCGGATAGGTAAAACGCAGAATACCACAATGAGGGGTGGCCGATGTTTCGACTTTGATTCCATAATCAGTCAATTCTGTTGCATAATACCCCGCCGTCGCCTGTTCAAATTTCTTTGAATAAACAGAGCGGTATCCCTTCACAGAACCATCTTCTTTGCCGGCCACAAATTGCAGTTCCCCCGTTGTAGGCATCACTAAGAAGTTTCCTAATTCACCAAACCATCCCACACCACTCATCTGGGTCAATGCGAATCCCTCTATTGTTTGATGTTCATAACTATATCCTGAACTATTATCACCGCCACTGATCGTATTCGGACTTACCTGCACCATTCCATAAGGAACGGTAGCTCCCGGAAAGGTTTTACCCAATCCATGATAAGCTCCAGCAGCACTCACACTGGTACTAGCCCCTATAAAGGGATTCACAAACCGGGATAAATGAGCATTTGGTACAGGTTTAGTATCCCGACATCCCGCCAGGCAACAAATAGAAAGGAATAATACTCCGGATATACTTCTTAGATTATTCAGTTTCATTTTATGATAGAATTACACAATTAGTTTTGAAATGCTGACTCCCAGTTATAGATACGGTAAAAATAAGGACGATAGAAATCAGCACAACCTACACTGTTGAAATTTGCTTCAAAAGATGGAGCATCTACATTCATGGAGACAACCAATTCACCCTCTTTCGACAAGCCATGGTGAACAAATACATTATATACACTGCCACGCTTGGTATCCCCCAATTTATCCAAATGTTCCGGTAGTTCAAGTATCTTTTTGCGTCCTCCCAGTTCATCAGTGCCAAAAGGCCCCCAAGGATGCTCTCCTTTAAACAACCAGACTTCTTTCCCCAAAGGCTCTTGTATGACCATATAATAAACGCCATTCTTCTTAAACACATTGGGTTGGGCTCCCCACCATGTCGTTATATGTGAGTTCTTCTTTTCATCAGCAGTGGGAGGTTCATCCTGCCATCTGAACTGATCGCCTTTCTTCACGTAAAATTCCCATCCGCTGGTTAAATCGTGTGTCTTCGAACGTGCGACAACCGGCCCTTTTCCGCCAGCCCAACCGCCACGATCGGCATCCGCATATAGATAAGTATGTCCGTCTTCATCTTCCCAGACAGCAGAACCATAATTACCGGCATAAGGAACAAATGATTTCAGATAATTAATCTGTTTCATATAGGCAGCATCACCGGGGTTACCGGTCAGTTCATATTCGGTAAGTGCCGTACCATCACGGTCCATGCCTCCACTTGCATTCTTAAAACATTCTCCCCACAATACCTGAAGAATTTTCTTACCATCCCGTTCAATGACAGTAGCATCGCCCGGCCAATAATAAAACTGTTGATCGATTTTACCCGCTTCAATGTCAGTATCAGACATCTCACCTTTCGGATGTCTCAAGAAAGTTCTTCCCTTATAATAATCCATGCGGAACTTATCATCGATCTGCACCAGTTCATTCAGACAATGAAAACCATTATAGTTCTGCTTTGTCTGAATCATCACGGCATTACGTGGAAAGTTGCTTTCATTACCACCACGAATACGTCTGTCATGATCCAACAACTGACCAAAATAGCTATCGCCAAATGACCAGAAGATATTTCCATCCGGTAGTTCGGTAGTATATACACCGTCACAGCCATTCATTCCATAGTCGCGGGTGAAGTAACGATCATACGTCCTATCTTTCTTTACAGTCACATGGCTATCCCATCCCCCGCTTATTGCTTCCAGTTCCAATGCATCTTCCTGTTCATCATCAGGATACCAGGGATTATAAATCGTCTTAGGTTTATCTTTCGGAACAATCATTCCAAAGTCATCGCTATTATCATCAGCACAGCCAATACAACAACCGGTAATAGCTGCCAATACAAATGCATATTGTATATTTTTCCAAGAATATTTCATGATATGTCTTTATTTAAGATTTAACTTTAAGTAATCCCTTTTACTTTGCGGGATCGAATACTGCCACTGCGACCCGGGAATCAGCACAACCATAATACAAAAACCACTTATTCTGATGATAAGCAAGTCCTTCTATAAATACGGTTCCTGCAGGATACTGTCCACTCTTCTCAAAGTCATCCTGCGGAATCAGGAAAGGCTCATCGAGTACACGTAGTATTTTTGTCGGTTCATTCAGGTCGAACAAAATTTGTCCGGCACAATACGCGTTTCCTGTATAGCGGGCATCGCCTCCCTCACCGGCTTTATTCTTACCATTGTAAAGCAATATAATTCCATCTTTACCAATAATCGCCGGAGGACCGCATTCCGTCAATTCACTATCGAATTTCCCGTCACGAGGAACATACAGTTTCAGTAGTTCTCCCTGTTCATCAAGCAATGGAGTCCAATTTACCAGATCATCCGAAGTGGCAGCACAAATTGCTTTCTCTCCCCAATACATCCAATACTTGCCATTCACTTTCGTTATCACCTGCTTTCCGTCTTTCAAACCGGTTACTAACGATGCTGATTTAGAAAACTCATTAAAAAAACGTCCGTTATAGGCTTTAGAGAAAACAGGACCATATTTAATCCAGTTCTTCAAATCCTTGGAGGTAGCGGCAGCCAGACGAGGCAACTTCTGATTCCATTGAGTGTACAGCATCACATACGTGCCATCTTCGGTCACTGCAATACGGGGATCTTCACAACCACCCGGCCACTCCAATGCCTTCTGTTCATCATCAGCCGGATAAAAAACCGGAGTTGTCTCACGCACAAAGTGCAATCCATCTTCCGAAGAAGCATATCCCAGACGAGAGGTACGTTGTCCGATTCCCTCACCCGATTTATCTTCGGCCCGATAAAAGACTACGACTTTATCATCCAATACGGTAGCTGCCGGATTAAATGTATCATTAGACTCCCAAGCAACCGAATCGCCCGTCAGAGGACAATAAAAACGAGTAGAAGTACACGGAGCAATAACAGGATTCACACCTGCCGGACGTATAAACTCTCCCAATGGAAAAGAGGGAATATCAGTTTGCAGTCTTTTTGCTTTATCCTGGCATCCGGAAGAGATTGTCATCACTCCCAATAATGCTATCGAAACCAATTTTATTTTCATGAATTTAATTCGTATTATTCAAATGAAGGAGGAACCACTTGGGTGCCCCAGGTTGTATTCGGTTGATTTCCCAGTTTGAATTTCAGTGTAGCTCCGCCAGATAATTGCTTCCAGTCCACCCACGTACTATCATAGTCTTTGCCATCCAGCGATAAAGACTGAATATAATAATTCTTTTCAGAACCACCACTGATAATCACATCACCATCAGCCAGATGCATTTTCACTTCTTCAAAGATAGGACTATGCAATGAAAAGCCACCTACACCGGGTATTTCCGGATACATTCCGATACAGGCAAAGACATACCATGCACCCATCGAACCCAGATCATCATTCCCCGGAAGTCCGTTGTTGGACGAAAAATACTGTTCGTTCAATACGCGATTGATTATCTTCTGCGTTTTCCAAGGTTTACCTATCCAATTATAAACCCAGGGTATTTGAAAACTCGGTTCATTCCCGGCGGCATACCATGTATCATTATAGCTTGCATCCAAGCGGACAAACAGTTCATCCAATCGCTTTTCGGCCGCTTCCTTTCCACCTACAATGTCTATCAACCCTTTAAAATTATAGGGTACCATCCAGAAATAATTCTTATAGGTCGATTCGCGGAAATCTTCACTCAACGCTTTCCAAGTACCATCCTCATTGCGCGATTGTAACCAGCCGGTTTCCGGATTATATAAATTCTTCCACGATTGCGCACGCCCCATATAATACCAGGAAGTAGGTTCATTATTGCAAGCATGCAAAGCAAACTGTGCAATAGCAAAATCAGCAGAGGTGTATTCCAACTGGATAGAAGCATTATAATAGCCTTTTTCCAAGTACTGCTTCAACCCCGGACGGGTAAATTCATTCTGCGAACGAGTGTCAGGAATTTCCGCACCTCTCTTCATAACTGCCAGAATAGTACGGGGATCATAATTGCGTGCGCCGAAAGCATACGCATTAGCTACAACGATAGAAGTAGGATCTCCCTGCATCACTCCTGTTTCAATATTGGCCAATACCCAACGAGGCCAACCACCACCAGACTGCATGGCAAAATCATAATGAGAAGCCACTACATCCGAACAAACATCCGGTGCCAACATCGCCAGCAGTTGTGTCTGTCCGCGGTATGTATCCCAATTACTGAAAGAAGTGTATTGCTTATTGTGCGACTTATGAATCTTATTATCAGACCCCATATATTCTCCGTTTACATCGCTGCAAATATTGGGATGGATCAATGAATGATACAGGTGTGTATAAAATTGTATGATACGATCATCATTACGACCGGCAACCTCTATCTTCCCCAAATATTCATTCCACTTATTCATAGCCTCTGCTTTCACCTGCTCAAAATCCCAACCGGGATTTTCCGTTTTCAGATTTTCCTTTGCATTTGCCACCGATACATACGATACGCCTATTTTGTATAACACAGGCTTGTCGTTCTTCTTGAAAGTAAAGAATACACCGGAGTTTTTCCCTTCGGAGAAAGTCTGTCCATTATAAAAATTCTCTTCTTTCCAAATGCCGGACTCTTCACATTCCGCATCAAACTCTGCAACAAAATAAACCTTATAAGGCGTAAAAATGCCACAAAAGCTTCCACCCTCTGCATATCCTTCACACGTATTCTTACCGGTGATAACCACAGAAGCCACTTGAATAGGGGTACCTGCCACTCCACCGGCTATAATAACCGTGTTTTGTTCTTCCTCTCCCCCAAACGTAAAACGCGCCATGCCTGTACGTTCGGTCACTGTGAGTTCGGTCAATATATTCTTGTTGACTTTTGCCTTATAATACCCGGCCACCCCCTGTTCATCGGAAACTTCTGCCCGCAGACTCATTACATCTGCCGGAGACACTTTCAGGGTTCCACCGAATGGAAGAACCGGAAAGTTGCCCATGTGGTCACAACCGGCACCACTCAACTGATTAATACCAAAGCCCAAATGCGGACAAAAATAAGAACGGGTAAACTGTACCATACCAAAGGGGCGAGTCGCTCCGGGATATGCATACCCCGAAGCCCAACCCAAACCTTGAGTCCCAATCATTGTGTTTACAATTTCAGCATACTGTTTTCCACCTTTTGCTTCCAAAGAGCCGACAGTACTGCCCAAAAGTAAACAAGCCACCATTAATCGAAAATATCTTTTCACTTTCATGTCAATAACTGATTATTCTATAAGCAGAGACTGAACATCACTGTAGTTATAATACTCTGCACCATTATATTTGGTAACAACGGCTGCACGGATGAAGATTCTGTTTCCATTAGCCTTTATGATGTGTGCATATTTCTCCAGTTTAGAACCGTCGAGCACCAACTGCGGAACCAACTCCTGACTTCCGGACAGCAGATCCACATCACTGACACCAGTGCAGCTCACACTTCCCGAACCCATATTATTGGAAGATTCCTTATCAATATGCTGTGATACGTGGCAGAACAGAACCACCTTTTCAATCTTACAACCACGATTATCCGTTTGCCAGTCCCAAGTACGTTTCAAAGACACATTTGCTTTTACAGCACGGTTCTTCAAAGAGGGGTTGGAAACTGTTGCGGTGCAAAAAGGAGTCACTTTGACAGTCACATCCGTCTGCCCTTTTATCGTAATCATTTGTTTCTCTACCGGAAAGAAGTTCGCCTGCTCCAACTCCATTGAATATTCATCATTAAAAAGTTGGGAATTTGTAAATGTACCATCTTCTACTCCATAAAACAACTGCGGATCGGCTGCTACTTCCCAATTCTGCTGTATCAGGCGAATACGCAGACCGGTCGAAGCATTCACCGGCTGAAGTACAACCTCACCGGTATTGGCATCAATCACTTTTCCATGAATACCTCCATCGGGAGCATCATAATTATCCAGATCACCACATCCGGTCAGCGCCATTGCACATACACCGGTCAAAATTGCTATTGTATATTTCAAGTTCATAATAATCATAGTTTTTAGAATTAGAACTCCGGATTATTCACCAGTTTAGGATTCGTCTTCATATCTTCATCCTTTATTTTCATATAGTAATTCTTCTGATAGAAATGCTTTCTCGCGCGTTTCAGACGTTGACCGTCGCTTTCTTCTTTCGAGAATACATACTTCTTCGGTGTCATGAGTCCGGTTTTCTCATCTTTCGCAGCTCCTGCTTCATAGACAGCCCACGGATAGAGCCCGGTAGCTTTGTAACTATCCATAACACCTGTACCACCGTTATCGGAACGTGGAGTGGCAGTGATTCTCCAACGGCGCAAATCCCAAAAACGGTGTGCCTCATAAGCTAATTCTACACGGCGCTCATTACGGATACGATCGCGCAGCCAATCATTGCCACCATGTTGAGTCACTTCATTTTCCTCTATCTCATGAATACCTGCACGATGCCTTATCATATTGACAGCTTTCAAAGCCTCCTTTACATGACCTAACTCAATTTCGGCCTCTGCCAGATTTAGATACATTTCGGCCAGACGGAACATCGGCCACGGATTCGTACATCTGTTATAATCAACCAAACTTTCATCTATAAACTTCAACAGATAGAAACCTGTCTTGGTAGGCTCTTTATCCTCATAAGGACCATCTTTACCGATTGTAGTAATTTCATTTCCATCACTCAACTTATACTTTTCCGACATACTATGAGGGAATTCTTTAGAGTCATTAATGGACGGAATTTTACCACCTTTAGATACTCCACGACGTACTTCAATGATACCTTCCTGGAAGTTACCTCCGGGCAATCCTACTGTAGCTGCCAAACGAGGATCCTTATTCTTGAAAATATCATTCAGGTGAGCATACTCTATCAGTTTACCGGATTCATCCGTTACTTTCAATGAACCATCATAATCATTTATATATTCAAAGGCTTCCACCAATTCCAAATTAGGCGATTCGGAACATCCATATCCAAAACCACGTCTGAAAGAGAATGGGGCACACATCTTAGTATAGTTGTGCATAATGTCCGGTTCTACGTAGCTTTTCATCCAGATGAACTCCTTGTTACTATCATCCAAAAAGAAACTACGGTAACTTTTCGTACGCTCTTCCGGAGTAGAAAGATGGTAGCCAACCAACTCATATTTACCCGATTCGGTGACCTTAGTTGCAGCAAGAGCCGCCTGTTCCCAGTAATAATCTGCTTTAGCCGGATCTACCCCTACACAATGTCCTTTGTCCACCTTTCCGTATTTCGCAATAGACGCAGCATACAAAGAAGCTCTTGATGCCAACGCATACGCTGTATATTTTGTCACTCTGTTTCTATACTTGTCTTCACGTGTTTCGGGCAACATATCAGCTATTTCAAAACACTCTTTACGGATAAACTCCCATATTTCTTCTTCCTGATTGCGGGGAACTTGCAATTTCGTCAGATCATCACTGTCATTATACTCCTGCACCGTAGTAATCAGAGGTACACCACCCAAACGTTTTACTAATGTGAAGTAATGCATGGCGCGAATGAATCTCACTTCACCCTCAATTGATTTTTTCTCGTTTTCATCAACCGATGCATCCGTTATCTGACGCAAGAAGGTATTGCAATTACGTATTTCTTTATAGGCATCCCCATAGGTATAGAACCAAGAGTCTCCGAAATCAATATCCGAAACTTCATTATGGCTGAAATCACCTCCCCAGGCAGTAGTTGCCTCATCCGAGCAGATTGCCAATGTCACGGTATTAAAGTCAAAGAATCCTTCGGCATACTTAAACTCTTCGTATTGAATATTATGATACAACTGTCCCAAGATTGAATTCACGACAGCAGGATCATTCCACACATTATCCGCCGGAATATATGTAGAAGGTTTGATATCGAAATAATCATTGCAAGAGGTCAACGCAAATGACATCAATAATGCTGATACTGAATATTTAAAATATTTCATGGTCATAAATTGTTTTTTAGAATTCCACATTAAATCCAAGGTTTACAGTTTTCATTTGCGGGTAATACATGCCATACAGTGCCGAACCTTCCGGATCCATACCATCTACAGAAGATGGCGCAAATGTGAGCAGATTATAACCGCCTACGTAAACGCGGAAACTCTGAATACCAGCTTTCAATGTCAGATTCTTCGGCAGTGTATATCCCAATTCGATATTCTTCAGACGAAGATACCAAACGTTCGGATTCCAATAAGTGGAAGCATAGCCGTTAGAATCGGGCACACTATTGATACGGGTCGTAGGGAAACGTCCGGCAATCCACTTACTATTCAAATCGGTGGGATCTTCACGGTGCCATCTGTCCGTAAACATCTGGTAACCATTACCCAATCCTTTTTGCAAGAATGGTTCTCTGTATTGAATGGCATACGTATAATGTGTAGCTCCCTGCAGCATCATTGAGAAATCCACCCCTTTCCATTGCACAGAAAGATTCATACCAAAGAATATTTCCGGAGTGCCATCACGATTAACAGGCTGTTGGTCTAAGTCATTGATTACACCATCATGATTGAAATCTTCCAGTTTAACATCTCCCGGCATCAGAGATATATTTCCCTGACCATCCTGAATAGGCGCATTCAATATCTCTTCATAACTACTGAACTGTCCGATTGCTTTGTATCCCCATCCTATATTCTGCCATCTGTCGGCACCATTATTGCGCCAGTTCAGATAAGCATTTTTATAGGGAGCCTGTTCTTTATAAAGGTTCATTTTACGTGTATAGGATAGATTGCCTTTCACTTCATAACGTAAATCCTTAATAGTATTTTTATGCGAAACAACCAGTTCAAATCCTCTATGGGAGTCACTATTCAGATTCATTTCCGGCAGAGTAGCTCCAAATGAAGTAGGCAGAGTAGAAGATAAGGTGCTTTTCAGTCCTGTACGTTTGCGATAGAAATAATCAAACTCAACACCCAATTTACCTCTCCACATCGAAACATCAATACCGATATTCGACAAGTGAGATTCATACCATGTAAAGTTCGGGTTTATCAACCCTTTGTCTTTCGCTCCAACCACGATATTATCTTTACCAAAGACAAATTTATCGGCCGGGTAAGTATAACCCTCCAAATAGTTAGCGGGACTTGCGTCTACTTCATCACCAATAATACCATAAGAGCCTCTCAACTTGATATTATCAAAAATATCCGTATTGTCTTTGATAAAACTTTCTTCCGAAATTCTCCATCCCAATGAGAAAGCAGGGAAAAGATTCCAGCGTTTATCTTTGGCAAATTTGTAGGAGCCATCATAACGGAAACTTACTTCCGCCAGATACTTCTCATCATAAGCATAGTTGAAACGTCCTACGAGCCCTGCCCAAAACTTTTCTTCCGAATTACCGGAAATCTTACGATTGCTGGCACTTGCCGCGTCCAGTTCCGGAATAACCGAATTATCCAATTCACCGGCAGCTTTGAAGTATTCGCGTTCATACTTCTTCACTTCCCATACCATCAATCCTGATACGGCATGTTTGCCAAATGTGTTGCTATAATCCAATGCATATTGTTGTGTCAGCCATGAATTCGCATCATGGTAACGGTTGATTTCATTCTGTGCCTTGCCAATATGTTCTTCATAAGTATCTGTTGCTGCATCATAAGAATACATACTCCAAGTCTTCGGATTTTCCTTAGCTAACGTAGCATTTCGTTCATAATTCACCATTCCCCGTACCGAAAGCCCTTTCACCCATTTAGACAAATCGTACTTCAACTGAAACTGCCCGCTGAACTGATCGGCATGAGATACTTTGGTACCCACCAAGTCGCGATCCAAACCAATCAATGGGTTTCTACTACTTCCTTGCACTGTTCCGTAATACTTATGATTACCGTTTGCGTAAGGAGCATAAATAGGTAATGCTTCGCGCATAGACTTAAATATTCCTATAGAGAAAAGATCGTCGAAATCACCACCGCTACCCAAAGCCACAGGAGAATCACGATTTTCGCGACGGGCACTCAAGTTCAAATCGGCTGTCAGATTCTCAATAATCTTAAAGCTCAGGTTAGAACGAACGTTCATTCGTTCATAACTATCTTTTGTTCGTACAATACCATCCTGATGCAAATAGCCGAATGAAGTAAAGTATTTGACATTCTTCGAACCACCGGAGATATTCAGATTGTGCGTCTGCATGGGAGCCGTATTTTTCAATACCATATCATCCCAATATGTATTAGCCCATGTTTCGTGAGTGCCATTCTTTACTTTCAGAATATCTTCCTGTGAATAAACAGGCGATAAACCAGTATTATATTTGTCTTCATTAATCAAGCTCATATATTCAACGGCATTCATCGTTTTTGCATAGTCCGTAATACTTTGCAATGAATAATTGAAGCCATAATTAATTTTAGTTTTTCCTTCCATTCCCTTTTTGGTGGTGACAAGAATCACACCGTTCGCACCTTTAAAACCATAAACCGCTGCGGAAGCATCTTTCAATACGTTGATAGACTCGATATCGTTCGGATCAATCGCTTTATAAGAAGACTCCACCCCATCTACAATCACCAATGCGTCACCAAAGCCACGGATATCAAGAGTAGAAGAGCCATCCTCTCCCGGACGTCCACTCGTTTGTACCGAACGGATACCCGGCAAGTTACCACTCAATGCACTTGACAAGTTAGGTCGGTGAGCCTGAACAAGTGTCTCACTCTTCACCGTAGAGATGGCACCGGTCAGGTTTATTTTCTTCTGTGTACCATAGCCTACCACTACCACTTCATTCATGGCGATGGCATCATCGTGCATCACGATCTGTAAATTAGTCTTTCCTTTTACCGGTATTTCCTGCGTTTTCATTCCGACAAATGATACCACCAACGGCTTCTCATCAGAAATATTCAAGGAGAAATTACCATCGAAATCGGTAATGGTACCCACTGTTGTTCCTTTTTCCACGATAGAGGCACCAATCACCGGTTCACCGGTAGCATCCAGCACCTTACCGCTTACCGAACGCCTCTTCGGACCACTATCCGCAGATTGTTGAACTACCGGCCGGGCATCTTTCTTCAAAGTTATATACTTGGCCGATATTTCATAAGTCATCCCTGTATGCTGACAAAGCTGATTCAAGGCATCCGACAATTTTGTGTCCTGCACGTTCAAACTTACTTTCTTCTGTACATCCACATCCTGATGAGTATATACAAAATAATAGCCTGTCTGTTTCTCCAAGTCATCAAGTACTGATTTTAAAGTAACATTTGTCTTTTTGACACTAACCTTAGCCGAAAGCGAGACTTGTGCCCATGCCACATTTCCCACCAACAGCAACACACATAACGATACGCTGAATTTATGCATAGCATTATGCATCCGGGTATAGGCTATACCCGGTATTTTATTGCAAAAAGGGTTTTTCATGATTATTTTATTCTATTCTTATTAAGAAATACTACATATTTAATTTCAAGATTAAAAAGTGTGAGACCCTGCTGTCTCTTTCTCGTCTATGTCTGTTCCATAAGTATCATTTTAAGACATTAAAAACTACATAATATAAACAATCTTTTTGTCCATGCTGATAGTATACTTCAGACGTTCAGTCTTTTGTATTGCATCCAGAATATCCACGATACTATCGTCCACTCTGAATTTGCCACTCACAATTTCTTTCAGTACACCCGGATTCTTCACCACAAACGTCACCCCGTAGTAACTCTCAAGTTTCTTTAGGATTTCTCCCAACGGTTGCTCTTCAAAATCCAGAATACCATCGCGCCATGAAAGACACTTCTCTGCATCGACCTTTACCTTCTCCAATTTCCCATGCAGCATCACTGCCTGTTCGTTTGGCTTCAGAACGACTTCCTCTTTCCGGTCGGCACTCTGCACCAGCACCGATCCTTCCAGCAAAGTTGTCTCAAACGTTGCATGGCTTCCATAATTGAACACATTAAACTTTGTACCTAATACTTTAACTCTACCACTGCCTGTGTTGACGACGAACGGTTTGGAAGCATCCTTACTTACCTCAAAATAGGCTTCACCATCCAAAAAGACTTGTCTTTCGTGCGCACCAAAAGACTTCGGGAAGCGAATCTTAGTCTGTGAGTTCAACCACACCGTACTACCGTCACTCAAGCTTAAATAGACTTTTTGCCCTACCGGGACTACGATTTCATTAAAAGCATCATCACCCTGAAACATCTTATACCTTTCTGTCACAAACAATGTACTGCATACTACCAACACGACTATAGCCGCATAACGGGAGATCTTAAGCGACAATCGTTTGTAATATTGTATCATTTTTCTTTTTCTCAATTCATCCAGTCGCACCTTTGTACGGAATTCATCTTCCGGAAGAGACGAAGCAAAAGAAGTCAGCGCTATCAGATTCTTCATCTGAATAAACTCTTTCTTCAGACTCTCATCGGCCATCACCTTAGAAAGGAAGTCTACTTTTTCATCTTCCGACATATTTCCTGAAAAATACCTATTGAATAACTCTTCCATATATGTTCCTTTCATTTTCTATTTATTCCATGCTTTTGACTCTATGACGTAGCCCGCATCTTATTCCCCCAAAGAAATCTCATATTTTTTCTTCTTTTTTTTGAAGAATATCAAAACTACCTGTATTTGTTAACCGATTCATCAAGTTCTTCTACCTTATATATAGTAGCCGCCCATGAATTCGTTGCACAAAAATGCTTCCATTTTTCTTTCGTCCGTTCGTAGGCAGTGCACATTTTCTGCAGCTCTCCGCCTTTCTCTTTTTTCATTCCGGACAGTTCCGCCTCCTGTCCTTTCAGCATAATCGCCCAACCGTAATAAGTTAATGTGAAGAATAAGCGTCCATATTCCACAGAGGCACGCACCGCCTCTACCTCATCCGCATTATTACCCACCAACCGGGCAGATATCTTCTTCATACGTTCCCATTGTTTCACAGACTCACGTTTCTCTGCCAATACCCGTCCGGTTTCTTTCTTCCGAATCACCTCGTCAAACAACTCCTTCAGATTATTCAATCCTCTCATATTGTCATCACGTGTCCACTCCAGTTGATGCTGGGTCATGGTGATAATATTACTCGCCCGTCCGCGCAACACTGCCTTAGATGAAAGCAGAGCTATCTGATGCAGAAGTCCGGCGCTTTTTTTATCAAATCCTTTCATCCGGGCAAATTGTAGAAAAAGTTCTTTCTCACTTCGTTCGGGGGCATTTCCCCAATGAGACAATACGTAAGCATTAGCCTCACACCAAAACTCACTTTTCAAATAAGGACCTCCCCAGCCTCCACCCCTACTCCATGTCCAGATACCTGCATAGAGCGGAGAATGCTTAAAATCATTCAGACAATTAGGTCTTCCCGATTCTTTGGCATATTCTTCAAATCCGTTCACCACTGCATCCGCTATATAGTTGGCATAAGATCCTTTTCCTTCATATTCTCGTTGACACTGCACTTCTATCATTTGACGATGCCGACCAATGCCAATGGTTTTATTGAATGGGAATGTGCGGAAATAATCGCCTGCCGTATGTTTGATAGCAAAAAAAAGATTCTCGTGTGGTTCAATCGAATCGGTTACTCCCAGATAATAGTCGGGTTGGGTATGCAGGAAGCCACGTTCTGCATTCCAGGCGTAATCCCAGGTACGGTAAACCACTGTCTTATTTCTTTTTACACAGACTTCTTCCCGAAGCATTTGCACCAGTTCCGCATGTTTACGAATCGCTTCATCTTTATGAGAGTTGTTTACCAACTCGTTCCCCTGATGGTAGGGAATATTTTGCCGGTAGTTCTCACCTGTACGGACAACCAAACCATCTATATACGGAAAGCGTTCGAAAAGTTCTTTTATCATGATCCGATGAAACTCTTTGGTTCGTGGCTTGTCCCAATCAATTTTACCATCAGCACTACACAATTCTTCCTTATAGACGTCAACCAGGCGTTTGGGAAATAAGATGATATCCATAAAATAGTAAGCTTTGAGTCCTTGAGCATGTATCTTTTCTATCTGTTCGTTAATACGTTCCGCTAAAGCGTCCGCCCATTTACGTTCTTCGCTACCTGCAGGAAAAATGTCCTTGCTTATCTCATCATAAGTGACGGCACAATGGGGAGGTTTAAACTCATTGATGACTTGACCATTAAAACCGTAATTACTCAAAACCACTGGATCATTAAAAACAGATTCGGTAAATGCCTCCCCCGGATTATGGTGCACCATATCCAATATCAACTTATCGGTACTCTGTGAATACGATTGTAAGGCGAATAATCCTGCTAATAACAGGTGGGCAAATCTTTTCATAATTACTTTTTGTGATATGACGATTATGGATCATAAATCCCCCAAAGAGAATGCTTTTATTATTCCACATTATGAATATCCAAAATTATATTATATAGTCCAGACTGCTTTATTTTATCATTTTTCGATGCAACAGATGTTGCAAATAATGCAAAATACTGGTCAATGAATCATTTACATACTATATATGACACAAATTTGCACCTCCAATTCATTTCTATCTCCTATATTTGCAACAGTTACAATTAAAACTAAAACACAAAAGAAGATGATTACAGGTAGAAAGATTTCTCAGATTGATGTTTTTGCTGGTAGCCCTTGGGAAGTGGCCAGCATGAAAAGCCGCTTGAATGCTGCTTATATTCAGGTTTCAATAAAAGATAATGGTGCAAGAGGAATTCAGATCATGGTTCCATGCGAATGCTATACGGCAGCGATGCGCGTTATTAACAATCGTTTTTCATAGGTTTTAGGTATACATATTAATTTGATGTTTCTTATTGTCAGCTAAGGATTTCTTTGAATAGTAGAATGATTACCAATCGTTTACACGCTGACAATAAACCATGACAATAGGCTGACAATAAAAAAAGAGAACTTTTATTGTCAGCCTATTATTTAATAGTTCCGCATTAAAAAAGAGGAAGTTCAATGCCGGTAAACAGGATATAGAAAATACATCCCCTTTATCAAATGAATGTAACCCCATTAAATGAATGTTATGTAACTGGTATCTTTCACTTAACAAGTAGGTATTGTTCGGCTAGGGTAACGGTATCTTTACCTTCCCACGGCCGTGGTGACTTCTTCCCACAGCCGTGACAAGTTCCTACCACGGCCGTGGGAAGATCTCGTCACGGCCGTGACGAACTACAGATACCAACACTTTAGCGGAACTATACCGACAGGTGAATGGAAGTATATCTGCTTCCTATCATAACAATACGCGGTAGACAGCACGTCCGTATCTGTTTCCTAATGTATCAGCTCCCGTTTCATTAGCCCTGAACTTCATTAGCCGCGAATTAAAAAAATCCGAATTAAGAAAGTTCATTCTTTGTCATGATAAAGCCCAAATAGCTTGTTTTACGAGTACCTTATCCGTACCTTTGAAACCAATAACAAACACTTACAAGTCTATAAAATTCAAGATAAAAAGAAATGAAGATTACACAAATCAGGGAAAACGGAGATACGGAAGCATTAAGCGTGATGGACATTGACCTGCTGATAGAGAAAATGAAGAAAGAAACCAAGCTCCGCCCGGTATCCGGACTACGTCAGGCCCTGCATTTTGTTCTGCCCGATGAACCTTGTTCTCTCGCTAGCAAACTACCACGAGTGATTCCTGCCGCAACTTTCGGGCGAATGAACGGAGTGAAACGAATGAAAACCTACAATGGTATTGTAGAACTGACCATTGGTCCGTTAGCCGGAAAAGCAGAAGTGGATATTGTGAAGCAAAAGGCTGCCGAACTTCCCCAGACAATGCTGGCTTTTATGGGAGCAAGCGGAAAAAGTGTCAAGATATGGACTTGCTTCACACGGCCGGACGGCACTTTGCCGCAAACAACGGAAGAAGCCGAAGTGTTTCAAGCGCATGCCTATCGCCTAGCCATCAAATGTTATCAGCCTCAACTCCCTTTCAATATTTTGCTAAAAGAGCCGAAACTGGAACAATTCTCACGTCTTAGCTATGATCCGGACTTGATTTATCGTTCCACCCCTGTCCCCTTCTATCTTTCACAACCTATCGGTATGCCCGATGAAATGACTTATCATGAGAAATCGAGCACTGAAACATCTCCTTTAAATCGTGCCTTGCCGGGATATGATACGGAAGATACTGTAGCATTACTCTATGAAGCGGCATTGCGGAAAACATTTGAAGAAATGGACCAAGCGTGGCATCGGAATGATAGTGATTTGCAAACTTTAGTAGTCCCACTTGCCGAAAACTGCTACTACTCCGGCATTCCGGAAGAGGAGGTAACCAGACGCACCATCATGCGTTATTACAAAAGAAAAAATCCGATGCTGGTACGCGAAATGATAAGAAACGTATATAAGGAATGCAAAGGAGTGGCCAAAGGCAATTGTCTGACTAAAGAACAACGCCTTAGCCTGCAAATGGACGAATTTATGAATCGTCGCTATGAGTTTCGCTACAATACGCAGATTGGAGAAGTGGAATACCGGGAGCGTTTCTCGTTTCAGTTCTATTTCCATCCCATCGACAAACGGGCGCAAAACAGTATTATGCTGGACGCCCAATCTGAAGGAATCGGGGTATGGGACAGGGACATAGACCGTTACTTACATTCCAACCGTGTGCCTATCTATAACCCACTGGAAGAATTTCTGTTTCATTTGCCGCATTGGGACGGTAAAGACCGCATTCATGCTTTGGCAAACAGGGTTCCTTGCAACAATCCACATTGGGAATTGCTTTTCCATCGTTGGTTCCTGAATATGGTTTCGCATTGGAGAGGGGTAGATAAAATGCACGCGAATAGTACATCACCCATATTAGTAGGGGCACAGGGAACTCATAAATCAACTTTCTGCCGTGAAATGATTCCGCCTGCACTTCGAGCTTACTATACGGACAGCATTGATTTCAGCCAGAAACGGGATGCGGAACTGTATCTGAATCGGTTTGCGCTCATCAACATTGATGAGTTCGACCAGATTACTCTGACGCAACAGGGATTTCTGAAACATATTCTCCAAAAGCCTGTGGTCAATCTTCGGAAACCGCATGGTCGCTCGGTACTTGAATTGCAACGATATGCCTCATTTATCGGTACAAGCAATCAGAAAGATTTGCTGACTGATCCTTCGGGAAGCCGTCGTTTCATCTGCATTGAAGTGACAGGAAACATCGACACTACACAGCCGATAGACTATGAACAGCTTTACGCACAAGCCATGCACGAGATTTATCATGGTGAGCGATACTGGTTTGACAGTGAAGATGAGCAGATTATGACTGAAAATAACCGTGAGTTTGAGCAAACACCGGCTATGCTGCAATTGTTTTATCAGTATTTTAAAGCTGCGCAAACGAAAGAGGAAGGAGAATTTCTTACTCCGGTCGAGATACTGAATTATCTGAAGAAGAAAAGCGGTATTTCATTGTCCGACAACAAAGTATATCACTTCGGGAGATTGTTACAAAAGTGCGGAATTACCTCGAAGCACACTTATAAAGGTACTGTTTATCAGGTAATAAAGGTATCATAAGAGATAAAAGTAAGGCTGACAATAAAAGTAGATATATTTTATTGTCAGCCTATTATCAATGGTTATTGTCAGGTGATAGAGTACTGATATTCATCTACTTGAATAAAATTCTGACAGTATGACAATAAAATAGGTACAAATGATTATGAGATCTAACTTTGATATTTTTATTTCATAGATGAATAGAGGCGAAGTATCTCCTATTTTATCTCCATTTTCGTCTGTAATCTGATGTCATCAGAAGCAGCACCGATCATTACTTGGAAAGTTCCCGGTTCTACCACCCTTTTCAAATTCCGATCGACAAGTGCAAAATCCTCTTCGGACAAAACAAACTTCACTTCCTGTTCTTCTCCACACTTCAAAAAGAGGCGTGCAAAATGTTTCAATTGCTTCAACGGTTGCACTACTGAAGCATATTCATCTCTCAAATAAAGTTGAACAACTTCTTCACCATCGTACTTTCCGGTGTTCCGGATTTTGCATGAAACTTCGAAAGAGTGTGGTGTCAGAGCTGACAGATGTAAATCTGAATATTCAAAAGTGGTATAGCTCAAGCCATATCCGAAAGAATAAAGCGGAGAAGCAGACATTTCTACATAGTCATGGCTTTGGGGAGCTTTCTTATGATAGTATACCGGAACCTGTCCGACGGAACGGGGCACAGAGAATGGTAATCGTCCTGCCGGATTAAATTCACCGAATAAAACATCAGCAATGGCGTTCCCCCCTTCTTGTCCCGGGTAATAGGCCGTCAGCAGTGCATCTGCATTTTCTGATGCCCAGTTTTTATCCAAAGGACGCCCTTCAATGTAAACTACTATTAATGGTTTTCCGGTAGCTTTCAAGGCTTTGAGTAATTCCTGTTGTTTTCCTAATAAAGAAAGCGTTGCACGGTCGAAGCCTTCACCACATTCCATATCGCTGATTGTCTTTTCATCAGTAATGGCCGCACCTGTTTCTTTATAACTGGTTTTGAAATCACGGGCACTGGAGCCTCCTACCACAGCAATAACGACTTCGGAACGCTGGGCGGCTGCAACGGCTTGTTCAATATCAGACGTCACGGTATCACGAATGGAACAGCCTTTCACATATTCCACCTGTGAGGAAGAAAGTTTTGCTCTGATTCCATCCAATACGGTCTTTACATTTTCTTCTTCCTGCGGAGCGGTGTAATCTCCTAACATATTATAGCGGTTATCAGCATTAGGTCCGATCAGTGCAACTTTCATACTCCTGTCTAATGGAAGCAGCGAGTGTTCATTTTTCAATAAGGTGATCGAAGCTTGTGCCACTTGGCGTGCCAGAGTAACGTATTCTTTGCTACGAACTTCTTTCTTCGCTTTTCCGGGATCCACATAAGGATTTTCAAACAATCCCATTTCGAATTTTAATCGAAGTACACGACTCACGGCTGCATCAAGGATTTTTTTACTTATTTCCTTCCGGTTCACCGCATCCATAAGATTCATATAGGCATCGCCTCCGAGATCAATATCGACTCCGGCAGATAAGGCCATTACAGCCGCCTCTTTCATTGTAGGCGCAACGAAATGGCTTTGATGAATGCCTTCGATACTGTATAGATCGGAAACAACAAACCCTTTAAACTTCCATTCATCCCGTAGAAGTTCGGTCAGGAGATAATGATTGGCTGTACAAGGAATACCGTCCATCGAATTATACGAAGTCATTACGGATAATGCTCCGGCATTGATAGCTTGTCTAAATGGTGGCAGAAAGTTTTCATGCAGTTCACGCATACCTGCAAAAGAGGGATTCCCGTTCTGTCCGCTTTCCGAGATACCGTAAGCGAGGAAGTGTTTGAGGGTAGCCAGCGTGCTGTATGGACGTGACAAATCTCCACCACCTAATCCTGCCACCATCGCTTTTCCTATTTCACCCGTCAATACAGGGTCTTCACCAAAAGTTTCTTCCACGCGAGACCAACGGGGATCACGGGCCAAATCGAGCACAGGTCCATAGCTGATATGTCCGCCTTGAAGACGTATCTCTTTGCTGATTGCTTCACCTACCTCATTTATCAGTTGGGGTGACCAAGTTGCAGCCATCCCGATTCCGGTAGGAAAAACGGTTGTACCAATCGCCATGTGGCCGTGCGGTGCTTCTTCTGCCAGGAATAAGGGGATCCCCAAACGGGTATTCTCCATCACATACTTTTGCAAGGCATTTCCTGCCTTTGCAGCCAATGCGGGATTCAGCCCGGTTGCTAATGTTTTCTTTGTCCACGGATCGGCACGATAGGTTGCCCATAGCATTCCGGCATTTCTGTCTTTTATAAGTTGTTTGAATTTATCAGAAGGGAGCACATCGTTACCTTTGATTTCATACATCTCCCAACCTAAAGGACAAAGGAGTTGACCGACTTTCTCTTCTAATGTCATACGGGATAGTAAATCCGCAACTCTTGTTTCTACGGGTAAAGTCGGATTTTTATAGGCTACTGCCGGAAGCTGCTGTGCAAAGGAATAAGAAACTCCTGTCATCATAGCCGTAAGCAATAATGATTTACTGATTCTATTTAGCATAACTATTTTTTATAAACTTAGCTATTTAAAAGAGAAGTCTGCCATCCCCTCGTAATACTTTGCAGCAAAACCGATTCGACAGCAGACTTCATCGTACTAAAGAACAACCTCTATTTTACCTCTTTTAGAACGGACATTTCTGGTTGTCTACGTAGGTGATAGTTCCACCGGGCACTGCATTGTGACCATGACCTGTCATATCAAGCACCGTACCATCATCCTGCGTTTCGCCATCAAAACGCCAGTAAGCAACAAGTCCTTCGCTAGTGGGGTCCACATAACAAACACCATCTTCAATCTGTGCCGATGTACGTGCCACATTCCATACGCGACATTCGCTTATGTAACCATCAAAGAAACGGGCATCACCTGCTGAACGGCCAATGGAGAATGCATCATTCCATGTATGACCATCATAAGCCATACTCAAATTAATAGTTCCACCATTCTTGGTCTCTACGAAATGGATTTGCTCACCGTCCAAATAAAGACGGAGATACTGACCGTCGTATACAGCAGCAAAGTGCAACCAATGTCCGGTAGGAAATTCCTTTTCTACCCACGATTCATAGTGATCTTTCTTGTCGGGATGAGATGCCGTACCGATGGAACCTTTCACGAACTGCAACTTATTCACAGGATTACCGGCGCCGTCACCAAAACGGAAGAGGAAGTTTTCTTCGCATCCGCATAATGAACTAATGCCACTGGCACTCTTTTCCTGCCCAACCGGGAAAGACTTAGGAAGCACTTTCATTTCCAATGTCATCTGCCCGAGTGCTTTCACCGGACTATTTTCCTGATCACCAAACGAAGGAATATTGAAATATCCCCGGCGTGCCAAATAGGCGGCTTTAATTTCAATCACTTTGGTGAGCATGACATAAGCAGTGCGGGAACTCTCCATAACTTTCAGATCACTGTTTGAAACGGAAGTTATAGTTACGGGAAGACAGTAAGATACACCTTCCTGTAATTTCTCGGAATCAGCAGTCACTTTGATTTGTGTAGACTGGTTTTGTCCAGCTGGAATTATCACTTCACCACCTTCAAAACTGTAGCTGCCTTCAGGAGGCATTTGACAGTTACGACCGGTAGAAGAGTTGAAAGATTCCAGTAATTGAGGAGCCACCTGTACGCCTACCGTCACGTCTGTTTCCGCTTTATCGGTGGAGGTCACGGTCAATCCTAAAGTAGACTGTCCCTCAACCAGGAATTTTACGTTCGATGAAGTCAGCGTACCGGTCATGTAAACGGCATCACTGTAATCCGGTTCGGTCTTGCAGCCTGATACACAGAGCAACAAAGCCAATAAAGATAAAAGTGTATATTTCTTCATGGTTTTAATTATTATTTAGCATAAACATTAAATACGCCACAGTTTACAGAATAAGAGGTTGTCTCCACACGAATATAACGTGCGGTCAACGGTGCATAGAACACGATGAACTTAGAATTACCGGTTACTTCTCCGGCACTTTTGAAGTTCGTACCATCATCGCTAGTGCTAATCTTCGCTCCAGCACTGATGGAATTATATTCGCGCGAAGAAGTACTTCTGTATGCCACAATAGTGTTAAAGGTATAAGACTTACCCATATCGACCGTAAAGGCTACCTTATAATTCGACCAATCGGAAATGGAAGCAGTAGATTGAGGATTTCCGTCGAACCATCTGTTAAGGTTTGATCCGCTACCACTCAATACCTCCACACTCCATCCTGTCTGATCAGCTACCAACGTACCAGTAACATCGGCTTCAGTAGCCTCATGATTTACATTGTCTTCTGTCACGGTAATGGTCAGGAAAGAAGGTGCTACCATATTGGTGCTCAATTCTGTATTAGGACCTTCTGCTGACACCAAGCGTAAAGGTATGATGTATCCCTTTTCGCTCTTAAGCGTAGAAAGCACGTTAGCGTCATCTGTCAGTTTCACACGCACAGTGTCAGCAACGACCATTTCCCCGGCAGGGATAGTCATCTCGGCATTTTCCAGTACGATGGCTCCGGCAGGCATAGCTTCAAATTCGGTGCCATGCTCTTCATTATAGGCAGCAATCAGAGAGTTGTCCACTTCCACTGCCACTTTAATGGTACCGTCTGCTTTCCTCGAGCATTTTACCGGCCATTTAAAATCTACGTTGCTGACTGTACTAATAGGAGTCTGCACAATTTTGTATGTTTTAGAGTTATCTAGTGTGTATACCCGGTTAAATGGATCGCCATAAACATCATAAGCCTCATCCTCACCACAAGCGGCAAGACCGATGCCACAGAGGGCGAACATACCTATATAAAATAGATTTTTTCTACTTTTCATTGTCATCTTTCATTAAAAGGTTAATTAATGGATAGCCGGATTCTGTATTTGAATACACTGACGGAACCGATAGTAAGGTTCAGGGTTGTATTCATGTACATTATAGTCACGATGGATAAAGAATGCGCCAAAGCCACCTTTACGTTTGCCATTCGCGGGCTTGTAGCGTGCCTGGTTGTACATAGACTGCATATCTCCCTGCCAGTTATCACCCATATTGCAACAGTACACCACTTTTTCATCAGGCCATCCGCCTGCTCCCGTACCACCGCCATAAGCTTGAAGGAAGCAATAGTTACTATACGGGATAAGGCTAGTCATGCTGGTACTGGTCTGGTCGATATTGAGCATTTTATCACAGATACCTTCCTGCGAAGCGATTTCTTTACCATAGCGTTCTTCGATGAGCTGTAAACGTTCTTCTTTAGTGATGTCCGGATTCGGTCCCATGTACTTTGCCATGTGTTTGTAAAAATATTCAAAGTTAGAGCCACTTAAGAAGTCACCTTCCGGCTCATAGTCCGCATCAAAACCGTCGAGATCGTTCAGAAATACCTGATCGAGGAAATATTCGGCATACATTTCAAAAGAACGATTAAGTGCGGCAGTCCGTTCTTCGCCACTCGGCATTGCCTTCGCTTCATTGTAAGCCTGCTTGAAAGCATGGTCATCTGTTTCCGCATCGATACGGGTGATTGCCACACAAAGCATCTTGGTTCCTTTCACTTTCTGCACGAAGCGGATTTCTTCCCAGATCTCCGTATTTTCTGTTGCCGGAATGCCGCCCCACATAGAGCAAATATCAAGGCTGTCAGGTAATCCCATAAAACGAACAGCGGCAGAGTTCTGCGCTCCATACTGTGCAAACCATCCGAAAGCAATTTCGTGCTCGCTCGCTTTGTAGTCGCGTAAGTTCTGGTAGTACTGGTCGTCGTAAGTCAGCGGTCGCTGAATGGTCAACGACTCAATGTCTGTATTACATGAGGCCATCATACCGCCCACAGTCAGTGCGGCCAATATGTATTTCATTGTTTTCATATTCTGATTACTTAGTTAGATTGTTCTACATTATATATCTGATTACCTTTTCACATCCCACCAAAGACGTGTGCCGGCAATATCCGTGCCTTTCAACAGGGAAACAGCAGCTTGTGTGTTCTCGCCATTGTCTGAATATTCCTTCGTAGGGAACTTCAAACGGCTGATAAGCTCTCCAGTGGCAACTTCTCCACCGGAAGCATTTGTATTGATAGTCACAATGCCGGGATAACCGGTACGCCGCATCTCGCTCCACGCTTCTTGCCCGTCCGGGAAAAGAGCAATCCATTTCTGCACCATAATGCGCTCGAGTTTCTTATCAGGAGAAGCCGATTCATCCCACTTCACTGTCAAAGTCGAAACCATACGACTTACATCGGTATTACGTCCGTTTGTCGGATCAATGAATGAAGTTGATGGTACATTTACATCATTATCAAGATAACTCTCCGCACCGGAAGCACCTTTGGAAGAAAAAGAGGTCTTCACACCTTCTTCGTAATATTCCTTCACAGTCTTATCTCCCAAGTTTAAACGCAGTTTAGCTTCAGCCAAAAGGAAATATGTTTCAGCGGCATCCATCCAGAGGATAGAGCTAGCCTGTCCTACGTTCATGCTAGACGCTGCTTCAGACAAAGTTCCCTGACTACGGCTGGTTTGTCCATTACGGACTCCATGATATGCCCCATCTTTCTTCGCAACCTTGAAGTAAGATGCCAAACGCGGATCCTGTAAGCCTTTCAAATAACAATCCATAGTGGCACTCATTCGAAAATCATTGAAACTTTCAAATGCTTCCCACCACTCATTAATGAAAGAAAAGGATACAGACTGTTTCAAAACGGCATTGTCACTAACGGAAGTCATTAACCCGATAGTATGATCTATTGCTGCTTTAGCTTCATCCAGGGCCTTTGTCTGATCCACATAAGAAATACGCATTGCCAGACGGAGACGGAGAGTATTAGCAAACTTTATCCAATTCGCCACATTACCATTGTAAATATAGTCATAGTCTTCCAAGTAAGGCTCGGAAGTACGACTGTTGTAGCTGGTGAGCACCTCAATGGCATTTGACAATTCTTCAAAGAAACGATAATATACATCCTTTTGGCTATCGTAGGCTACTTGAATGCCGGTACCAAACTTTGAATAAGGGATGGGACCATACTTATCTGTAATACGACTCATACCGAACACCTTGACAATAGTAGCCATAGCGCGTGCGGGGGATGTTTCACTAGTACAATCCACGACTTTCCGCCATGGCTGCATCACCTCTGTATAAGCGGTGCTAAACGGAGAGTTGTACCACTGCGGATAGAGTTTGTAACAATCGTTGTCCTGCTCTCCGGCATAGTTCCATGTTTTAATAGGAGCACAGTAGCTGGCAAAAATATCACCGGTCAACATTTGAGTCTCCTCAAACAAGCCACCTTTGTCTTTACCTACTACGAAAATACCTCTTTCCATCTGCGTGAAATAGGCTCCCGTCAGGAGATTATCGCGTTCCATCTGCTCGGGAGTTACTTCATTCGGATTGATATTCCAACTTTCATAATGGTCAGTACAAGCGGTAAACAACAAGCCTCCGGCAAGCAACACACCATTGAACACTTTCATGCATTTTAATATATGTTTCATCTTATCGATTCTTTAGAAATTGAGTTTAACAGAGAAACCTAAATTGCGTAAGCTCGGCAACATAAAGTAGTCCATTCCGCTGAAATGCGTGCCTGTACTTGCCGTCAGTTCAGGGTCGAAAGGAGCTTTGCAATAGAACATTAGCAGGTTACGTCCCGTGAAGGCTACATTCATGCCCTGTATCCAAGGAACCCACTTCTGAACAGGGATATTATAACCGAGAGACAACTCTGCAAGGCGAACGTTTGTCGCACTATAAACATACATAGAGCCGACACCACTTCCTACAGTACTATAATACTTCTGTACAGCGGGTACTTTATAACCGTCAATCAGCACATAGCCCAAGTCGCGTGCCTCAGCAGTAGCTGTGGAAACGCCGTAAGCATCCATCATCGCCTGTGTCTGTGAGACAACAATACCACCAATACGTGCATTAACCAGACAGCTCAATGTCAAACCTTTCCATGAGAATGAGTTGCGCCATCCCATCATATACTTAGCTTGCGAGTTACCGGCATAAATCCATCCGTCCTGGCGTTCGCCCGCCTTGTTGTCTATAGCTACTGTATTGTTGACATAGTCTACGTCAATATATCCATGGGAGTCGGTGCGAAGTGCAGTCACGTACAAGTCACCAATAGAGCCACCTTCAAAGAGACGCGAATTCACAATTTCCAATCCGCCCAAATCCATCATATCCTGTTTGACAACTTCTCCACTTGATAAAGTAGTCGGTTTCAACAGTTTTTTAATCTTATTGCGATTGATGGTATAAGTAAAGGTAGAGTTCCATTTTACCGGTCCGAGGGGCTGGTTTAATGTCAGGCTTGCTTCGATACCCTTGTTATCCACTTGTCCGCCATTGATATAAATAGAAGAATAACCGGAAGAAGCGGAAATTGATGGGTTGAATAATTGGTTGTAAGTAGATGTCTTATAGAGAGAAACGTTCAGTTCCAATCTATCATTCCAAAGATGAGACTGCAAACCGACTTCCCAAGCCTTGGTACGCTCCGGCTTGATATCCGTATTGGGATATGTGGTAGCCGTGACGGGAGAAGCCGATTCGTATGGGTAAGTCTGATAAGCAATGTAACGTGTAGGGGCATTACCTACCTCACTGTATGAGCCGCGTACCTTCAAGAAGGTAAGCACATTGTTCTTGATGGGTAGTAACTCTGTCAAGATAGCAGAAACACCCACTGACGGATAAGCAACCGACTTCGTATCGGTCCATGCCAAAGCAGACGACCAGTCAACACGTCCTGTTACGTCCAAGTAGAGTTTACTCTTCCAACCCAGCTGTGCTGTAGCAAAGATGGATTGCGTCTGGTCATGATAACCATCCTGCTGGAATTTCACGGCAGACTGCATCAGGTTGAGCATTGTAAATCCGTCTGCCACAGAATTCAAGCTACCTCCCACATCATAATACTGGTAGTTGACATCCTGAATACTGGTACCTAGTGTAGCGGTCAGTGAGAAGTCGCCGAAATATTTGTCGATATTCAGCATCACATCGCCATAAAGTTGACGAGTGGATGCATCACCTTTATAATATCCTCCAAATTTCTGGCAGAAAATATTATCGGTAGATGCAGCGTATTTCTTTTCGTACAGAGCCGACGTATAATCCATTTTGGCACGCGCACCTAATGTAATGCCTTTCATGATTTCAAAACTCAAACCTCCACTCATGAGGAAACGGTTCTTGTGATTGATAAAATTGTCGCGATTGACAATCCAATAGGGGTTCTGCATGGCAATACCCTGATTACCCCAAGGCCAGTATTGTGTTTTGAAGTTACGGGCTTCGTTGTACATTTCAAACTGCTGAAGCATTTCCAAACTATAGCTCGGCGACATCAGATAGATAGGAACAATCGGATTGAAATACTGTCCCTGTGACACCATGTTCTGTTCACGCACATTCATATAGCTTGCGCTTAGGTCGAGACGCAGACGATCATTGAGCATGCTAGTCGTATTACGGATAGTGAAATTGTAGCGATCCAACGTATTGTTCGGAACAATACCTGCCGCATTGGTAGCAGCCATAGAAAGGAATATCTGGTTCTTCTCATTACCATTACTGATGGTCAAAGAGTTGGTTTCGTTCCATCCAGTCTGATAGAAGTCCAACGGGTCGTAACTGCTGGCTTGTCCCAATTTCTGTCCCCAGCTTCTTATTTCTCCCGTAGTCGCACCATAAGTGTTTTGAAATTCCGGAGTTACAAACGGATTGAAGAATGAGGTATTATTGGCATAGTTGACACGAAGCTTATCTTTCGATCCTTTCTTTGTGGTAATCATGATAACACCGTTGGCGGCATCACTACCATAGAGTGCGGAAGCGGCAGCACCACTCAACACAGACATAGTTTCAATATCTTCGGGGTTAATCATGGAAGCACCGTCACCGGATTGGCCCATACCAGTCATAAAGTCGTCCGGTTGTGTTGTTTCCAACGAAGGCATCGGAATACCATCGATTACATACAGGGCGTTATTATTTCCGGAAAGAGATTTCGCACCACGCATCACCACCTTAGCTCCACCACCGATACCGGATGAGCTGGAATTGATGACAACACCTGCTATCTTACCGGACAAGCTATTTACGAAATTGGCATCCTTGACACCGACAATTTCACTGGCAGAAACTTCTTGGACATTATAAGACAGTGCTTTCGCCTCTTTACGAATACCAAGAGCGGTAACCACCACTTCGTTCAACACTTGCGAATCATCTTCCAAGGTGACATTCAATACCGGACCGGAGACGGGTAATTCCTTTTTCTGATAACCCACATACGAGAATAATAATACCGGGCTGGCAGTCTGTGGGGTCAATGTATAGTTTCCGTCAAGATCGGTCACTGTTCCGTTAGTGGTTCCTTTCTCCATAATAGAGACCCCAATCAGCGGTTCGCCATTCTTGTCTTTTACCGTACCGGCAACGGGTTTTGTTTTTTGTTGAGTTACTTTCGTTTCTTTAGCCGTCAGTACAATCTTATTATCCAATATTTTATATTCGACATTTGTACCTGCAAAGACCTGTTCCAACACCTGAAAAATATTCTTCTCGGAAGCTGAAACCGATACCCGGCGATTAAGGTTAAGATTCTTGCTATTTATAAAAAAGCTGAATCCTGATTCACGTTCAATCTTGTGCAGCACTTCTTCTATAGTACAATCGTTAACCCGTAAAGTGATAGAAGTTTTTTGCGCATATCCATCTGATGCATACGCTAGTCCGGCTGAACAAATAAGGAGTATAAATAGTAATTTCATAGCCAATGATATTTCCTTTAAGGTCCGTCTAATAGACTTTAATCCTCCAAGAAATTGGACGATACAATAATTTTGCATAAATTTGTAACGAGTTTAATTAGAAAATTGGTAGTTATACTTGTCGGGAAACAAGTAGGTTCACAATTACTGAAGCTCATACGGGAGGATACGGCCAATATCATCCCGTATTTTTTTGGTTGCTAGGGATCTTTGTTTTTCATGGCAATAAGTTTTTGGGAATTAAGGTTTTTATCTTTTAGTACTAAATAAATATCTCTATCTTTATTTTCTCTTTACCGGCATCTGCGTTATTATTCAGATAACGCCAACGAACTTTCGAGGAGGCACTGATAAAGTTAAGTACCTGTTCCAGATTCCGGTTGGTAAATGTTCCGGAGAATGAGTCGTCATGAGGTACATTCTCCTGTATGACAAATTCGGCATTGTATCTATCTGCCAAGATATCCAGTGCATCCCGTAATGACGTTTGACGGAAAATGATTTTGCCATCTTTCCATGAAAGTTCTCTCTCGCCGGAAGTCGTATAGAGCTCCGTCTTTCCATTCTGGGAATAATAGACCAGCTTCTGTCCCGGAGCCATCACAATATACTGAGGTTGTTGACTGGCGTTGTTGAATTCAAAATTAACTTTCCCTTCAACTAAAGTAGTAATTACCTCATCTGCTTCTTTGTATGCCTTTACATTGAATTTTGTACCCAGAACTTTTATGGCAGACTGGTGAGCAGTAGAAACTATAAACTGTTTTTCCGGATTTTTCCGGACATCAAAATAGGCTTCTCCATCAAGTTCCACAGTACGTGTACGGGAAGAAAAATGGCTCGGGAAAGTCAATGTACTTTTTCCATTTACCCATACTGTAGTTCCGTCAGCAAGTGTCACCAATGTACGTTGTCCGGCTGGCACGTAAACAGTCTGCATTTCTATATCCTCTTTTTGGAGAACCTGTATCATTGCATAACTTAATCCGAAAGCTACAACAAACACTGCCGCAATCCGCAAGATTCGTTGTGTAACAGGATGCAATGAAATTATCTTTTTTGTCTTCTTTGAGAATGCGCCTGTATCTTGCCAGATGAATGCATCATAACTCTTACGAAGAGAAATGAATTCTTTAAGATTGGCTGCATCTGCATCAATCCATGTAGCAACGTCTTCCTTTTCCTTTTGGGATGCCTTGCCTGCAATATATTTTAATAGTAATTCCTTATCCATATAATAAATAATTTATGAGTAATGAGAATAGGGGTATTATTCCCCTTTCATTAAGAATACCACTCACTAAAGAGATTCCCTAGTAAGAAATGTGATTTTTTTTGTTATTGCTTTAAAAAAAATAGCAAGCAAGGAGGTATTTTCCTTCTTTTCAGATGAAAAAGAAAAGGAATGGAGCATAATCTTTTAGATTATCACGCAGTATTTTAACTGCTCTGCTGATATGATATTCTACTCCTTTTACACTAATGCCCAGTTCTTCGGCTATTTCTTTATGGGATTTTCCATCCAAGCGATCGCGGATGAAAGCAGTACGAGTTTTTTCCGGCATACTCTCCAGTAATGTGTGCACTTTTGCCCGTAATTCTTCTGATAATATTTCCTTCGGGTCACAGGCTTCCAATGTTGATATACGAATTTCCAATTCACGCTGTCCCTTATCAAGCAAAGTTTGAAAAACATTCTCCTGTGCTTGTATATGTTTCAGGTAATTGAGTGATTTGCTGCGAATATAAGTAATTAAGATCGCTTCAACACTTGGGATTTCCCGTTCTTTACTTAGTTCCCATAAATGGATAATGGCTTCCGAAACAATATCTTCTGCTACTAAGTCATTATGAACATAGGACAAGGTAAATAGGAAGGCTTTCCTATAATAAGCAGTATATATCGAGTTGAAGTTGATTTGAGCCATTCGCCAGTATATCCATAAGTATTAAATGTTGCAAAGGAATGCATTTTACTTATAATAAGAAAACTTTTTAGAGAAAATTTAAATTTGGCTAAAATACCTTTTTCTTATAAAGAAGAAAAGAAATGCCCTGATTATAATTTGCACGTCAGCATTAATCTTCCTTCTGAAGTACTGGAAAAAACATTCTCATAATGTTTATACCGCGTATGACGGGTATAATTCATATAATCTCCGGTGAGATACAATCCTTTTCGCAGTTTGATATCCAACCGCAGCCCTGTTGCATGAAGAATTGCCATTGAACGATCTCCCTGTGCATTCAGCGTTTTTGAGTTATAATGTTCCCAATCCATATCTTGTGGATAGCCTTTCCAAGTGAACATGTGGTAGACATCATAAGTAGTAGATATCGAGAACTTATCTTTCTTATAGATTAAATTAAAGCCTACTTTTGTACTATAGCCGCTTGCCAGATTATAATTACGCTCCTCCACCCGATAATAGTCACTAAGTGCACCGCCCAGAAGGATGGCATTGAGATGAGCATATCCATCTATGTCCCAACGTTTTCCAGTTTTTCTTTTATAAATCAGTCCACCTCCAAAAGAGGCTGGTGTACAAAATTTATAAGGAGTTTTAGCCGACACACTGGATATTGTATCCGAATCATAATAATCAAAATGTTGATAAAGCCCCAGACTCAAATAATGTTTCCGGTTATCAACTAACTCCTTACCCACAAGACGGCCAACGATATTAAATTGTCCCAACACTGGTTGTGAAGCTTGTATGTTCAACTTTGCTCTTACGGAGAAATAATCATAAGGTCTTCTATTATCCGCATCAAAACGATCTCCGTACTCTACATCAATCTCGGATGCAAACCCAACTCCTTTATCGAAGATTTCATCTTGCAGCTCAAGTACTCTCACTCCTGCGGAAATATCAACACTGACATCGGGCACTCCGAATTGCTTACCGGAAGTGGAACGCTTTCTCCATGCATCTCCATTTATAATACGAGTGAGTCCACGCATAGGAGAAACGACAAACGAAGCAAACTCTAACCCGAAACGGGATGCTCCTGTTTTCCTGTCATCAAGGATTAAGTCGGACGCACGGTAGAACACTTCTCCCAGCGCCATCCCTCCAATTGGTGTTGCTATAATATCATTGGTAGATGGATATTCGTTTTCCATGAACATCTCCCACATAAAACTTCCTCCAAAAGCATATAACCCGGATTGCCAATAATTATATCCATTTGACCGGGCCGAATTAAAATACAAACTGCCATGATAAGGATGCATAAACATGTTTGTTCCCATTGCATCATTATCCCAAACGAAGCCGTGCTTAATATTGTCCTTAATTGTATGAAAGTCAATATAGGCAAAATCTGCTTTCCGAATATAGCGATCGAATGCCCATACTCCCATGTTAATGCCGAATGTCATCGTTGCTGCCCGCAATCCTTTCTTTTGAGAATAAAAAGAAATATCCAGTGAGTCTGCCGCTCTTGGAGTAGCAACCTGCTGCCGGATAGCAAACTGCGAATGAGCTAATCCGATAGACACAAAAGATATAAACAGGATAAATAGTAACTTCTTCATGAAACAAACATAAATAAAAATATTGAGTTTGTCTCCTTCACTCCTTTTATCGGACAATTTTGTTCTTTTTTAGACCAATTCGGAAAGTCAAACGGAATCTCCTTGACATTATGATATAAGCAAGGCGGTTGAATTAAAAATGAAAAACCTGCGAATAAGTATTACTTGATTCGCAGGTTCCCTTCTCTTTTTTACCTAAAAAACTAATCCTAGTTTATTCAAGTTCAGCTATTATTTTATGCTGATTGATTCAAATCGGTTATTATTTCATAAACTGATGTTTGTCGTTAATTAATAGCTATCGGAGTTGGCAATGTTTCAATTGTTACCCCACTAGTTGTACCGTTTAAACGACCGGTAGCGTCTTTAATGACTCCACCTTCTTGAGTTTCTGATCCGTCCAGTTTATAATAGAGTACCAGACCATCCGATGCCGGATCAACGCCCAGCATATTCTGCTTAAGCTGATTTTCAGTACGAGCTACACTCCAAACACGGACTTCACTCATCTTACCATTCAACGGACGTTCTCCCCATGGGAATTTCGGAATCCTACCAATATTGAAACCGACATCCGAATTCGGATCGAAACCAGGAAGGCCCCAATCTGATCCAGCCCATTTCGAACCATTGACATAAATAACCGTTTTTCCCGAAGGTTGATCGTAAGTCAAAGCTACATGATACCAACGGCCTGTCTTCAACGCTTCCGTAGTATGATAGTTCTGTGTTCCTGCGGCTTCCAAAACATCTTTAGGAACACCAGGTGCATCACCAATACGGAAAATCATCACACCTTCAGTTCCCATAATTGTATTGTTACTAGCAAAGCTATTGACATAAATCAGCGCTTCGTAAGTGAACGATGAGAAATAAGTTCCAACCGGGTATTTGATTGAAATGTACGTATTACTAAATTTTCCAACCTTGGTAATCTTTATCGGTTTAGAGAGAAAGAAATATGCAATGCTTGTCCCGGAAAGAGTCGGAACAGAAGCCGACTGTACACGCACTGGCAAAACATACGATTTTCCCTCTTTCAATGTTTTCAGACTGGAAAGCTCCATTTTTACGTTATCCGCATACAACTTTCCACTTGGGATTGCTGAAGTTGTACTACTCATTTTTACGTTTGATGCATCAAACATCTCGTAAACTGTTCCATACTTCGCATTGTATTCGTCCACTACGCTTGGATCAGCTATGGTATACGATACATCAACCTGCGAAGAGGTCATGGTAGAAAGTCTTGAGGTCAAGTCAAAAGTCAGTACATCATCATCTTCCACAGAGAGATTATATTCCTTACTTTCGAAATAAACCTTAGGTTCCAGCAGCTTACTTTCACTGTCGTTGCAAGCACCCAGCAGCAGCGCTATACCTCCTAATATCAAATAATTGAATATATGTTTATTCATAATTCTTCAGTTTTACTAATTTACAAATTGGCCTATTCTTGCGGCTTATTTTCTGCCTCATTTTGTTTAGCTTTCCATTCATTGAAAACCTGCTGGTTTATCTGAATAGCCTGACGCATAAACTTGTAATCAGGTGTATTGTCATAGTCTTTTTCGAAGCGATAAGCCCCCACTCCGCCTTTATAGCCTTTTGATGGCATAGTAGCAGCCTGACTCAACAGTCCTCCACCGGTAGGAGCGTAGGCTTCGAAATTTTCTGTGCAAATTATTTTCTTAGGATCAACTCCATAACCTTCAAGACCAGGTCTGGAAGAACCATAGCTCTGTATAATCCAATAATCGACATACTCATCCAATTCTCTGGTAAGACCACCGATACTACCATCAATACAAATCATCTTATGTCCTTTGCCTTCTGGGTCGCTCTTCGGACCAATGTAATTATTCATCTCCTTGACCAAATAAATCAAATGTTTATTAGCACTCAATGTTCCGTCCATATCGAATACACCGCTTCCGATTTCCCAGTCAACATCGTAACCGTCCCATTCGTTTGCGTATAGAGAGTCACAGAGGGCCTTGGCAAACTTAGCCAGACATTGATAGTGATTTTCACTTTCGAATTGACCTTCAAATCCCCAGTATTTCCAGCGAGCTTGCTTTTTAGCTTCTTCTAATTGTTTGTCAGTCCAACCTTCTGCCTCTGCCTGCTTTTCCGCATCAGCATATACCGATCCCGGAGTTGCCCCTTTACCGATATACGAAAGTAGACTCACTTGCAACAACTTCGTACCTTTCACTTTTTGCACAAATTCTTTATCTGCTTTCTGTTCGGGAGTAATCTCGTAGCGTCCGGGAGCACCACTCCACATAGAAACAATGTCCATACTATCTGGCATAGAGGTCAGATATCCTCTTCGATAAGCTCCGGCAGGAGACCAGTTGGAGTACCATCCGAAAGCTACGGGACGTCCGTAGTTCCAAGCGGTTGCCTTATAGGCACGCAAGTTGGCATAATATTCACCATCACCCAGCGTGTTATAGCCTCCGATATGCTCCACTTCCATATTCTCCACATCAGTACAGGAGGTTGTTGTCATCAACCCTGCCAGAGAAAGGAAATATAATAGTTTTCTTAATGCTTTCATATTTATTTATGTATCAAGATTTTGTTTTAGTTTAAAGTTTTTCATATGGAAAAAGTCCGTACGATTATTAGTTTTTCTTAGCCCACCACAAATCGGTTGCAGCATTGTCTACTCCACCAAGTTTTTGCACTGCATCTAGATAAATCTCATGAGATTGACCCGTTCCATTAAAGCTGTTCGGGTAAGTCATACGACGCATACCTCTGGCTGCAGTGATCTGAGTTGAATTGTGATTTCCTCCTGATATAATAGGATTCAATTTGGGATAACCGGTACGTCTGAATTCCGTCCATGCCTCCTGACCGTTAGGGTACAGAGCAATGTACTTCTGAATGATAATCTTCTCCAGTTTCTGTTCCTGGGTTCCTTCAAACTTGGCGGTAGCTTGGCTGGGAGCTTGATAGTCGAAACCAAACTTGCTACTGGTGACTTTATTTGCAGCAGGCTTGTTGCCGGAAGCCATATAGGTATCTACGGAACCTGTCGCACCGTTTTCCTGGAATGAAGTTTCTATACCTTGTTTGTAAAGTGTTTCGGGATCACCTTTTCCGTATTCCGTACCCCAAAACAAGGCAGCTTCAGCACGCAAGAAGTACACTTCGGATGCACGCATCCAGTACAGTGGAGTATTTCCCTGAATTTTCGGTTTGGAATAAAAGTAGTAGCTATCCGTTGGATCTGTATCCTTCGAACGAGTATTAGTATGACCAAGAGGAACACCTTGATACTTATTATTATCAAAAGCTGTTACTGCAACCGTACATTGGCTATTGGCAGGCTCGCAATATGCGCTCAGACGAGGATCTTTATATCCCATCAAGTAAGCGAGTATGGATGTACCTACACGTGCATCATTGTAATTATCAGCTATCCAGTACAGCGGGTTACGAAGAGCGATTACCGGGCCCGGGCCAGCACCAGCTGCATCACCAGCTTCGGTCATCACACCGATGGAATGTTCTACAGCTTGTTTGGCATACTGTTTTGCCAATTCCGGTTTAACGCTACGAAGACGTATTGCCAGACGAAGCATCAGCGAGTTGGCATATTTCACCCATTTGGTTACATCACCGTTGAATACCAAGTCATAATCTGACATCACCTTTACGTTGTTTACCGCTTTCGGAGTCAACACCTCTACCGCTCCTGCCAGATCCTTGAGCATTTCCGTATAAACCGTTTCTTCCGAGTCGAAAGGAACGTCTATAGCCCCCTTTCCGGCAGCCGTATAGGGAATCGGGCCGAAGCTTTCCAGCACTTTATGCCATCCTGAAATCTTCAGGATCTGCGCCAAAGCAGCTATTTCAGGAGTATCATTCTCTTTGGCTGAAGCTGTCAGCTTCTTCCAAGGGTCAAGCAAATTAGTATAGGAGTTAGAAAAAGTTGTTGAAACCCAGCTATTGACTATCACGTAATTCAGGTGACAATTCCCTCCCTCAAAAGTGTTGTTTATTCCAATATAGCCGCTCCATGCATCAGCAGACAGATTGTATGCGGTTTGATATGCATTAACCGGACCTGTATCATCAGCCTGCGTTCCAGTAGGAAACACAGATTTCTGCATAGCCGTGATGTATCCTCCCACAACGATACCATCCATAACACCTTCTCCGTCAGTCATCTCGAAGGGATTGGTGTTAATCTCTTCATAATTACACGATGCTAGTGCCAAAACGGCGAAAGCAACGGCAAAAAATTTATATTGTTTTATTCTTTTCATAATGTAATGAATCTGTTAAAGTTTAAATTTCAATCCAAAACCGAAGCTGCGTACGCTTGGTTGCATAAAGTAGTCATTTCCTTGTCCATAAGTTGCTGTAGACGGAGTCAGTTCCGGATCGAACGGAGCTTTGCAGTACAGCATCCATGGATTATTGGCAATGAAAGAAACCGATACATCTTTCAGTACATTACCAAACCATTTGTTAGGCATAGTATAACTGAATGTAAGTTCCTGTAGACGTATGTTGGTTGCGCTGTATACATAGTAGCCTGAGGTCTGATAGTTACCTGTACCAATCATTTGGTAATATGTCTTAGCATCTACCCGTCCTTGTCCCGGGAATAATGCACCTTCAGACTCTCGTGCATCGGCTGTGCGCTGAGACACTCCGTAACGGTCAAGAATTGCTTCTGTTGAAGATGTTACCACACCTCCAAAACGTCCATTAATCAGGAAACTGAGTCCGAACCCTTTATAAGAAATAGCATTATTCCATCCCATGTTGAAGTCGGGAGCAGTCTTGCCTAGATACACCGGATCACCATCCTCCATTTCATATTTTCCGTCACTACTTACCAACACATATCCCTGGCTATCTTTCTTGAAAAAGCGGGTTGCATAGATGTCATGAATGCTTCCACCTTCTTTCAGGATAGTGCGTCCTTTGTCTTTCAGTACTTCCGGAATATTAATGGAGACAGGAACTCCCATCACTTCTGTATTATAGTCTTTCACCATTTCCTTGATTTCGTTAATATTCTTCGAGAAAGTCAACGTAGAAGAAATCGAGAGTCCATTCTTGAAACGGTCGCTATAGCCAAATGATGCTTCCCAACCCCGATTCTCGACATTACCTGCCTGCAGATAAATGGAGTTATAACCGGTAGATTCAGGTAGGTTTCCTAAGAAAGTCTGGTTGTAAGTGTTCGACTTATAATAAGTCACTTCTGCATTGAACTTGCTAAACAAACGCAAACTCAGACCAAATTCATATGACTTGGTGCGCTCCGCTTTGAAGTCGGTGAACGGATAAATGTAGGTAGGTTTAAAGTTACCACCCACAATCGGAGTAGTGACTGTTCCCGGAGTCAACCCCGAACGTGACACCGGAGCACCAACTTCGGTATATGAACCACGCACCTTCAGATAAGAAAGAAATTCAGGAAGTTTTACCATTTCAGAAACAATTGCAGATAATCCGACAGAAGGATAGAAGAATGACTCTTCACTTGTGTTGACTAGTCGTGAGTTCCAGTCATTTCTTCCGGTCAAGGTGAGGTAGAGCATACTTCTCCATCCCAGTTCCACGTTGCCGAAGATAGCATGATTACGTACACGACTATCACCTCCTTTTTCTGAAATACGACCATTTGACGGGTCAATGTTTGAAGTTGCAAACTTGTTGGGAACTCCCAACAATGTTCCTTTATAGCCTCTTTGTAGTGCCCAATAGTTAGAGTAGTTCCATCCGAAGTTGGCAGAAACGCTGAAGTCTTGAATACGCTTATTGATATTCAACATAGCATCAGCATATTCCTGACGGTCGTTGTAGTTAATATATTCATAATGTCCTTTCTTACCTTCAGCAAAAACCTGATCGGAAGAAGCAGAAATTTTGCGTTCAAACAATACATAGGTATCGTCCATACGGTAACGGGCTGTAATATTCAACCAATCTGTAATCTTATAGGTCAAACCTACATTGAACATATAACGGCTCTTCTCATTGGTTGATACATTGCGATAAGCAGTCCAGTACGGGTTTTGTGAAGCATAAGTTGCATCCGAAACCGGCCAATACTGTACTGGTAGCTTACGACTGTCATCAAAACGTTCAAAAGTTTTAATATCTTCAAAGTCCTCACCTCTCGGAAAGAGATAAGCAGCCACAATCGGATTCCAGTAGAGTCCCTGTGAAACCATATTCGTATCGTCCTGCTTGACATACGATGCCCCCAAGTCGAGTTGCAGCTTATCATCGAAGAAAGTCGCAGTGTTCCGGATAGTAAAGTTCAGACGATTATAACTGTTGTTCGGAACAATACCTTTGGAGTTTGTAGAAGAGAACGAAGCAAAAGTCTGATTTTTTTGCGTACCTGTAGTCAACGTCACCGAGTTGATGAAATTTGTACCGGTATTGAAGAAGTCATTTTTCGGATCATAACTAGATGGAGTGGGTAATTTTTCACCCCAGCTTTCGTAAGTATCTTTTTTATTTCCATAAGTATTCTGAAAGTCAGGAGTCATATAAGCTTTGCTGAATTCAGAAGAAGAAGAGAACTGCACGGAGAGTTTTCCTTCCTTACCTTTCTTGGTTGTAATCAGGATAACACCGCTGGCTGCACTACTACCATAAAGTGCAGCAGCCGAAGGGCCGCTCAACACAGAGATGCTTTCGATATCTTCTGGATTAAAGTCAGCGATACCTTCCGTACCAGCCTTTCCCTCACCCATAATACCACTATCTGTATTTCCCATGTCCGTATTAAACAGAGGAATACCGTCTACAACATACAGTGCATTGTTGTTACCTTCAATAGATTTGGCACCACGCATTACCACACGTGTAGCTCCCCCCACACCAGTAGCACTTCGGTTAATGCTCACACCAGCAACCTTACCATTCAATGAATTCACAAAGTTCGCGTCTTTCACAGTAGTCAAATCATCACCCTTAATCTGTTGTACATTATAAGACAATGCTTTTTCTGCACGCTTGATACCCAATGCCGTTACAACAACTTCCTCCAAGACCTCTGTATCTTGTTTCATTACAATCTGATAGAAATCTTTTTTTGAAACAGGGATGACTTGGGTGGCATATCCTATATAAGACACTTTAAACTGGGAATTATCCGGTGCTTTTATAGAGAAGTTTCCATCAAGATCGGTTATTGTACCTGTAGAACTGCCATCCACAGTTATATTTACTCCAATCAATGGTTCACCCTTTTCATCAGTTACTTTTCCTTTGATATCTTTTACTGTCTGTGCAATAGCAGTAGGCTTCTTTCCTGTAATTATAATGTAATTACCCTGAATTTGATAAGCGAAACCTGTTCCTTTCAAGATTGTATCAAGGGCTGCCAGTACCGATGCATTTTGCAAATTAAGATCAACAATTTGCTTCCCTTTCAATTCGGAATCACTATAGTTTATCGACATTTTAGACTGTTTTTCCACAGTTTTTAATGCATCAATAACAGTGATATTTTTTTGCTGGATAGTAATTTTACTATCGTTTTGAGCAAAAGCTTGGGTCTGTATAAGTAATAATAGACTTAAAAAAGTGAGAAAGACCCGCTTATGAGCTATTTGTTCTGCTATTTTTTCGTAAATTTGTAGCATCTTTTTAGTATTAGTTAATTGGTTATTATTCTGGGATCATTTAGAATAGCGTCAATATGCGCTAATATTGAAGAGAATTGATTTCACATCCGGAGGGAACGGGCATTCCTTCCGGATACTTTTTGGCATAGCATTTTATTTTTAATAGGTTCTACAACAGGTTTTATTTCTTATTCGTTACATAGCATTTATTTCCTTTAATTACATAATTTACATCTCCTACCACCTGTGATATAATTTCCATCACTTCTTCCAACGTTGCTTGATTTCGGAAACGGAAACTATATGTGTTCTTCTTCATACTATGAAGACTATATACAAAAGCATAAGGGAACTTACGCTCAAGATTAGTGAAAATATCCTCTAAATGCATATTACTAAAGACTAGCTCTCCACGTTGCCATGCTGTCACATCACTAATCTCCGGCAATCGTAAATTATGTTCTTTAGTTTGTTTATTATATATTAATTGCTCGTTCGGCTTCAATATAACATTTGACATCAAATTATTGAATTCCACTTTCACACAGCCTTCCAGCAATGTAGCAATTAATTCATTACTTTCAGGATAAGCATTTACATTAAACTCTGTTCCCAAAGCTGTAACTTGATAATCATTCGCTTTCACAATGAAAGGATGCTTCTTATCCGGCTTCACTTTGAAATTTGCCTCACCAATCAAATATACGCTTCTGGTTTCTCCCGTAAATTGTTCCGGATATAGTAGTGTACTTTTTGAATTCAGCATAACATGTGTACCATCCGGTAATGTAAGTTCATGAATTTCTGCTGTCGGTATGTAACATTCAACCAAATCTTTTTCCGGTCGGTCCTTTTCCAACATCAGATAGATAGAAATGGATGAGACAGCTAACAAGAAAATAGCTGCAGCTCTCCATATAAGCAACTGGTAATTTCTCCGCGAAGTGACAGACTGCATTCCCAGATTCTGCCGCATTCGTTGTATTGATTGTTGCATACCATCAGGTACTCTCTGTCCTTCTGCTTGTTTCCAAAGCTCACGAAGAGCCTCATTCTTTTCATCAACATGCTCCTCATCAGCCAACCACTGTTGCACTTTCTTCTGTGTATCGGCTGAATAGTTGTTATGGCCGAACAATTCTATGAGTTGTTGAATATAATTTTTCATGAATCTTTTTCTTTCTTTTTTGGGCTTTATACACTAAATACAACTACTACATACATACTACTTAAAAATATCAGAGAAAAAAAATAAAAAAGAGGAGTACCTTCTTTAATTCGATCAATGCCAGATAAACCTGATGCTCTATAGTACGAATAGAAACATCGAGTTTATCAGCTATTTCTTTATGGCTTAATCCTCGAAAACGGCTAAGTTCGAATATCAACCGACGACGCTTCGGCATCTTTTCCAAGGTCAACTGAATAATCAACAGCATCTCCTTATAATATACATTATTCAAGATCTCTTCCTTCTCTGTCAATTCATAAAGAAAGGTCTTTTCTATAACCTCCGCCTGATATTCTTGCTCTACCTGTTGATGCTTAAAGATGTTCAGAACTATATTTCTAGTCATTATAAAGATATAGTTGTCTAGTTCTTTATCATTATTCAGCCATAACTCTGGCTGCAGCCAAAGCTTACAAAAAACATCTTGAGCCACATCTTCTGCATCACTTTCAGATTTAAGCAGCATTTGAG
>OGXN01000330.1_pt1 | contig 64309 bp, 62 predicted proteins | sample 1576281 | NCBI WGS metagenome assembly OGXN01 (sample SAMEA3541494, study PRJEB24748) | human gut metagenome | biome: human gut; feature: human-associated habitat; material: faeces | place: China | collected 2012
TGCGGCTGTTATTCCCCCAGCCGCGGCGCAAAAAACGCCTCAATATCCCCGCGGGTGCAGGCCGCCGACCCCTGCTGCATTTCCCGGCCGCCGCCCCTGCCGCCAAGCGCGGCGTTCATCTCTTTACACAGAGCGTGCACATCTGCCCCTCCGGCGCTGCCCAACGCATACTTGTAGCCTCCGGCATCCGTGCCCGAAAAAGCCGCGCACACACCCGTGCACTGCTCCATCAGTGCCGTACACAGGCGGCGCAGGCTGTCGGGGGAAAGGTGTGGCTCGAATACCAGCGCATTTTTTCTGCCGCGGAACGCGGCGGCGTCCGCCGCAAACAGACGGGTCTCCAGCGCGGCCTTTTCCGCTCTGAGCGCCGCGTTTTCATCCGCCAGGCGCTGCACGGCAGCCGCTGTTTCATTGATCTTCGCGCTCAACAGACCGGAGACTGCCTCGGCGTTCTGAAACTTGATACAGTGATCCTCATACGCCCGCATACCGCACAGCATGGTAACGCGGGTTCCGCCCTTATAGCTTTGAGCGGACGTCAGCTTGATGCTGCCCACCTGGCCGCAGCGTTCCACATGCGTGCCGCAGCAGGCACAGACATCCACATTCGCTACCGTCACGATTCGTATCGCGCCCGTCAGCTCCTTTTTGCTGCGGTAGTTCAGCTGCGCCAGCTCCGAAGGCGCGGGCCAAGCTATCGTCACGGGCGCGTTCTGCCATATCACCCAGTTGGCAGCGCGTTCCACATCGGCCAACTCCGCATCGGTGAGCGGACCGGAAAAATCCACCGTTACATCCTGCGCGCCGATATGAAAGCCCACGTTGTCGTAGCCGAACTGAGCGTGTACGATGCCGCTGACGATATGCTCGCCCGTGTGCTGCTGCATGTGATCCAGCCTGCGGCGGCCGTCCACATCACCTTGGACCATCTCTCCCACATGCAGCGGTGCTGTGACCGTATGCACCACTACACCGTCCTTTTCGTGCACATCCAGAACGCGCGCACCGCCCAAGGCTCCCCGGTCCGCCGGCTGGCCTCCGCCCTCGGGGTAAAATGCCGTGGCGTCCAGCGTTACGGCAAAATTGCCGTCCGCGGGCACGCAGCTCAGCACAGTAGCACAGAACTGTAAACAGGCGCCGTTTTCGTAATAGAGCTTTCTCGTCTCTGCCATGCCGTTTTCTTTCCTTTCAATGAACAGGCCGATTTTTGATATCGGGGATATTGTAACATAAAAATTCAGCAAAAGCACTAAAAAAAGCTCCAACTTTTCGTTGTCCGAAACCCCGGAAATTGTACTATAATGCATATAACCGGGCCGCCGGAGGCAAAGCTCTGAAACAGAGCCTTTCCGCGGCCTGCGGTGAGCAACCGCCCGGCGCTTGCCGGGCAGCAAGGGAGGAAACCATGCGCAAAAGCGGCATCCTGATGCCGGTGGCGAGCCTGCCGGGGCCTTACGGCATCGGCTCGTTGGGCAAACCGGCATTCGTGTTCATTGATTTTCTGAAAAAGGCGGGGCAGAAAGTGTGGCAAATGCTTCCCCTTTCACCTACGGGCTTTGGGGACAGCCCCTATCAAAGCTGTTCGGCCTTTGCCGGCAACCCCTATTTTATCGATCTCGATATCCTGCGCAAAAAAGGTCTTTTGAAAAAAGGCGAGTACGGGGCAAAGGAATGCTGCACCAACGAGGGCGCAGTGGATTACGCGGCTCTGTACCACAGCCGGTACGGTATTCTGCGCAAGGCTTTCGCCCGTTTTTCCACTTGGTACCCGGACGACTACTACCGCTTCTGCTACGAGCAGGGCTGGTGGCTGGAGGATTATGCGCTGTATATGACAGCCAAGGGCCTGTATGAAGGGAAAAGCTATCTGGAGTGGCCCGAGCCCGTGCGTTCCCACACGCCGGAGGCCATCCGGCAGCTGTATGCCGAGCATGAGGCGGAAGTTCATTTCTGGAAATTCTGCCAGTACGAGTTCAGCCTCCAGTGGACCGCCCTCAAGGCCTATGCAGGGGAAAACGGTATCGAGATCATGGGGGATATCCCCATCTATGTGGCGGCGGACAGCGCGGACGTATGGGCCGCGCCGGAGCTGTTTCTGCTGGATGCCTGCGGCGCCCCAAAAGAGGTTGCCGGCTGCCCGCCGGACGCATTTTCGGACGCAGGCCAGCTTTGGGGCAACCCGCTGTACGACTGGGCCCACCACGAAAAAACCGGCTTTGCCTGGTGGGTGCGGCGCATCCGCTATGCCCTGAATTTTTACGATATTCTGCGCATCGACCATTTCCGCGGCTTCGACACCTATTATGCCATCCCCTACGGCGCGAAGACCGCCCAAACGGGCGAGTGGCGCAGCGGCCCGGGCATGAAGCTGTTTCGCGCCGTGAAGCAGGCGCTGGGGGATGTGCCCATCGTGGCCGAGGACTTGGGCGAGCTGTTTCCCAGCGTATATGAGCTGTTGGCGGAGAGCGGGTTCCCGGGCATGAAGGTACTGCAATTTGCTTTCGGCCCCGGAGACAGCGAGTATCTGCCCCATAACCATCCCGTGCACTGCGTGGTGTATACGGGCACACACGACAACACCACGGCTGCCGCCTGGTACAGGACCGCCGCCCCGGCCCAGCGGAAGAAAGCCGCCGCTTACCTGGGGCTGAACCGGGAGGAGGGCTTTGCCGCCGGGCTGGTGCGCGGTGCGCTGGCCAGCCCCGGAGAGCTGTGCATTATCCCTCTGGCGGATTATCTTGCCCTGGGGGCCGAAGCGCGCATCAACACGCCGTCCACGCTGGGCGGCTCGAACTGGGTGTGGCGCGCGCTGCCCGGCCAGCTCTGCGCCGCCAACGCCAAAAAGATCGCGGCGCTGGCTGTACTGTACGGCCGCGCCTGACATTAAAGCACAGCAAAAAAAACAGGGCCGCTGACATGGGCGGCATCCCGTAAAGAAGTTAAGGGCAAGGCAGACCACAATGGTTTGCCTTGCCCTTTCATACTGCGTAGCCCACTATGATGCTTTCGGGGAAAGTGCCCGTGGAAAAAACGGTAACCGGACGCTTCATTTGCCGATTGCAATTTCTACATATTGGCTTCCGACAACAGTTGGCCTATGATTTCTTGTTTGCTTGCGGTATAGCGCTTCCGGTCGTCTGCAAACCGCACTGCTGATTTCCGCTTGAACTCGTCGTACATCATCGCTTTTTCAGGGTTTGCGTTCAGATAGTCCCGGAAACTGATATAATTACTCCACCCTGTTCCGTTCCTTTTCACGATATGGATATGGTGTGTTCGTATATCGCCATCTTCCATTACAAAAAATACTTCTCCTGCAACAGCTCCTTCATGGAAAAAAATATTATGCTGTTTCAGGACTTCAATATAAGGCAATATATCCTTTATGTCGTGGACAGCAACGGCAATATCAATAATCGGCTTTGCGTGAATTGAGCAAATGGCCGTACTTCCCACATGCTGAATATCAAGTGCAGTATCTCCCAAGAGTTGCTTTAATACGCTGATTACATTTTCAGCATTTTCATGCCATTCCTCTTGATGCTGCACCAACTTTACCGTTCCGCTTTTTAACCCTATCATAACAATGCTGTCCTCTCGAGAACCCGAGTCGTTGGTCAATTTATTATAAAACAACACCCGCCGAAAAACAACTTTGTCAGCGGGTGTCAGCTTCCTTATGATAGACCGCCCAAAGCGCGGCCCTGTTTTTTCATCGTGTTTCCCGCACTGCTCTCAGCAGCCTTTCTCGTAACGCATGTATGCGACATCCCAGCCCATGGAGTACTCGTATGCAGCACACGCTTTTACAAGATAGTTCAGAAAATTCTTTTTCATAACAGTACCCTCCTTTAAAGGTATCTCTAAAATTTCCCGTCCCTCAATCGGACGGCTTCCGTGTCCCCTTTCCCTTGGGACATTTTTATTATATGCCGTCATTTTGCATAAATCAATAGCTTTATTATTGTGATATTGCACAAACTTTCTGTTCTTTGTCAAAGCCGTGTACCCTTATAAAATGATGTTTTTTTCACAATGTATCTGAAAACCCGCCCAGCAGGCCGTGTACATAATTGACAAAAATATAACTATATTATCGTCATATTGACGAATTTCCTGGAAATCTTTTTGCCTTTTGCAAAATCAGTTCCTTCATATGCCCTTTCTTATGTTCGTGAAATTTTTTCTGTTTAGCCTTCGATTGCAATTCCAGTGCATCCTTTCTCCATGATCTGCCTTTTTTCGAAGTGCATATTCTTCCCGACGGCGGCGCACCCTAGTTTTAAAAGGAGTGGAACACCATGGACGATCAAACTGTTCTATTGCTCAACGAGGTCGTAAAGAATGCCGAGATGGGCAAAAATACCGTCACTCAGCTTTTGGGCATCACTGATGACGAACGCCTGAAGATACACCTGAACCGCCAGCTGGCCACATACGAGGATCTTTCCAAACGGGCCAATGCAATGCTGGCCGTGGAGGGCGAACAGGCCGAAGGCCAGAATGCTTTTACAAAGCTGAATGCCAAAATGGGTGTAAAAATACAGACGATATACGATAAGTCTCCCCGCAAAATCGCGGAGATGCTCATTGAAGGCAGCCATGTGGGCGTTACAGATATGACCATTGCCATCAAGGACGCACCCGACGCGAACCCGGGCGCTATCGCACTGGCTCAGCGCCTGCAGCATGCCGAAAATGAATATGCCGGAGAATTGAACGTATTTCTGTAAGCACTCAAACAGCCGCAGGCTGTATTTTCCGCCTGAACCATCCTATGGCTGCCGTGAAAGAACAAAAACAACTGCCGCATCGGAAATTCCAGTGCGGCAGTTCTGTTTTTCAATTTTTACAGACGGAAGGCGCTCACGCCTTCAGATACTCGTCCATATACTGAAAATAAAATTCCCAGTCCTCGCGCTGGACGTCATGCCATCCGGCACGGTTGTGATAGCCCATGGCCCCGCTCCAGCAAGCCTGGCCCGCATGGGGCTGCGTTTCGCCCTCAGCCACGCAGCCGTCCGGCAGTACGTCCAGCCCGTACAGCGCAAAGGCCGGGCGGCTGGCCATCAGGCTGTTCCATGCGCCCTGCGGATCGGCCCAGAGGTCTCCCTCCGCACAAGCCACATATACCCGTCGCGGTGCGATGCAGGCCAGCAGCAAGTGCTGGTCCACAGGCAAGGAGGCGGCGTCCGCTCCATATTCCTTATATTTTGTGCAGAACCAGTGGGGAAACAGAGCATTGATGGATTTCAGTGTCTCGCCGCGGTTTTCCCGCGTGAGACTGGCGCCCGTGTTCCCGGAATCGTTGGAGATCACAAGCGCGATACGTTCATCGTTGGCTCCTGCCCAAACCGCCGCCTTGCCCAGGCGTGAATGACCGATATCCGCAATGCGCGCCGCGTCCACATCCGCGTCCTGCACAAGATAATCCACGCCGCGCATAATGCCGAAGGCCCACGCGCCCACGGCCTTGAACTCCGGCTCGTCAAACAGCGAAATTACACGGCTGCTGTAAGCCTTGGCGTCATCCGGGGCAAAATCGTTGCACCAAATAGTGGCCACGCCGTAACCACGTGCCACAGCTTCTTCAATGGCCCAACGCTCCGCTTTTCCGCCGCGTTCCTCTTCCAGCACGGCCGCGTCCTTTTCGCTGGCATAAGAGGGCAGGATGGCCGGATCGTCCAGCACCGTGTGGTTGCCGTTGAAGTTCAGCCCCACCACAACGGGCGCGGGCCGGTCGGAATTGGGCAGATACATCAGAAGCAGTGCATCGGAGGAGCCTTTGTCCGTTGTGACAGTGAGCTTCACCTGACGGCGCAGGGCCGCGCCGTCCAGTGCTTCGCCTTCCTCCACAACCTCAAAAGACGTTTCGAAGCCATTCTTCGGCAGCACACCATACACATGCTTCTCAAACAGGTCCAGCACCTCCGCCCGGCGCAAAGCCATATCCTCCGGCGTTTCCACTCCCGTTCCGTCCTGCAGCGCCAGCACCTCGGGCAGTGTGGAATAATCCCGCTCGCCGCCCACGACATAGGCCCGCATGGGGTCCGAAAGCTCCATCTGGAAGTTACTGGTCATGGCCACCATGTTCGGCCAGGGCAGCATGCTGTGCATCCACAGCACAAGGCCCCCCGCCGTCAGCACCAGAACCAGCACGATGCCCAGAGGGATATACCACCAATGGAATTTTTTCCTCTGCTTCTCTTTCACCCGCACAAAACTCCTTTCACCCAAGATCTATGATTTTACAATAAAGGATTTTTGAGTATTTTCCATTGTTTTTGTTGCGAATCAACAGGGAACAGGGAAAAACGTACTTTTTCACAAGCCCTGATCAACAGAAGCCCCGCTGCCGGCCGGCAGCGGGGCTTCTGTGTTTCGGTTCGTTTTACTGCACGGCCCGGCGCAGCAGCGCGGGGCGGCAGGCACGCAGGTTCCGGCGCACGCCCAAGAGGCCATATAGATGGGCCATCTCCAATGTGGCGCAGATCTTATCCGCCAGGCTCACCATATAGGACTCCTTATAATAGGGCAAAGGCGCGGTCAGCGGCCACATGTGCTTGCCGATGATGTCCTCTTCCATGGGGGACAGGCCGAAGGCGCGCGCATTTTCCAGCGCGAGCTGCGGATGGATGACCAGCCGCCGGAAGCGCCCGACGTCTGTCTCCTCCCATTTTTGCAGATACAGGTCGTGCAACAGCCCTGCACGGGCAGCGGCGCGGTAATCCAGCCCGAAAATGCGGCACAGCGTAAAACCCACATAAGCTACGAACAGGCAATGGTCATAGCAGCTGACGCCTTTGACATGCTGGGGAATGGCGTCCATCGCGCGCACCATTGGCTCGTCCTCCAGCCCGTTCAGGCAGGCGGCGAACAGCGCGCGGTTCTCTTCTTTCCACTGCATCGGAATCACCTCTTTGTCGTTTGCGCACAGCCCACAGCGGGCGTGCAGCCGGGGCGTTTTGCCCCTGTGCTTATGATACGAGAAAAAAGCCGGATTATCTACAAGAAAATGTTACCGCATACAAACCTTTTACCTGGATTTGAAAAAGGCGCGTTTTGCCGCGGACGGGCCGCCGCAAAACACACCGTGATTCAGAGCCGGGAAATCAGGTCCTCACAGATACGCGCCGCCGTAGTGCAGTATTCCGTAATATCGAATTCCTTCACCACCAGCGTGTCATAAGCTTCTTCGTCGGCATTGTCGCTCATGGCGCGCAACACCACGCAGGGAACACCGTATTTTGCCGCCACGTGGGCCACGGCCGCGCCCTCCATCTCCACACAGTCCGGCGCACAATCAGCCGCAATGGCGTTTTTGGTGGCGCTGTCGCCCACAAAGGTGTCGCCTGTGGCGATCTTGCCGACAATATATTTTACGCCCGCATCCGTGCAGGCCTGCTCGGCGGCGGCCACAAGCACAGGGTCTGCCGCAAACTCCTTCAAATACGGGAACGTATCTGAAATCATTTCACGGTCTGCGTCATGGTACACCAGCGTGCCGCCGATGACAACGTCGCCCACGCCGATCTTATCCGTCATATTGCCCGCAATGCCCGAAAATACCAGCGCTTTTGCGCCGAATCTTGCAATGAGAAGCTGCGCCGCGCAGGCCGCGTTTACCTTGCCGATGCCCGCGCAGCAAAGCGCCACACGGCGTCCCTGCAGCAGGCCTGTGTAAAACGTCACGCCCGCAACGGTTTCCTCCCCCTTGTCTGTCATACGCTCACACAAAAGCGCAATTTCTTCCCGCATGGCACCCATCAGGCCGATGATCTTTTCCATAGCGGTGCCTCCTCACACATTGAACAGGAACTCAATGATGTCCCCGTCCTGCACCACATATTCCTTGCCCTCGGTGCGCTGCAGGCCCTTGGCCTTCACGTTGGCCATGCTGTAACCGCAGGCGGCGAGGTCGTCGTATTTCACCACGCTGGCGCGGATGAAGCCGCGCTCAAAATCGGAATGGATCTTCCCTGCGGCCTGAGGGGCCTTGGTACCGCGGCGGATGGTCCAGGCGCGGCATTCCTTTTTACCGTCCGTCAAAAAGCTGATAAGTCCCAGCAGGCCGTAGCTGGCCTTGATGAGGTTGTCCAGGCCCGTGGCCTCAATGCCCATCTCCGCCAGGAATTCCTTTTTCTCCTCGGGCGTGTAATCCGCGATATCCTCCTCGGTTTTGGCACAAATGGGGATGCACTCCGCGCCTTCGTCCAGGGCCAGCTTTTTCACGGTCTGGTAATGCGGATTGCCCAGCATTCCCTCCATCAGATCGTCCTCGCTCATATTGGCCGCATAGATGACAGGCTTTGCCGTCAGCAGGCCCATTTCGCGCATCTGCAGCACCTGGTCCTCGTCGGCCTCGTCCAGCGGGAAGGTGCGCGCATTTTTGCCCGCGCCCAGATGCTCCTCCAGCGCGCTCAGCCATGCGGCGCTGGCCAGCGCCTTTTTGTCTCCGGTCTTGCCCGCCTTGGCCATACGCGCCGCACGGTTGGAAACGACCTCCAGGTCGCTCAGGATCAGCTCTGTATCAATGGTCTCAATGTCCCGCACCGGGTCCACATTGCCTTCCACATGCACAATGTCCGTGCCTTCAAAGCAGCGCACCACATGCACGATGGCGTCGCATTCGCGGATGTTGCCCAAAAATTTATTGCCCAGTCCCTCGCCTTTGGACGCACCCTTCACCAAACCGGCGATGTCCACAAATTCCACGATGGCGGGCGTTTTTTTATTGGTATCCCAAATTTCAGCCAGCTTGTCCAGCCGGGCGTCCGGCACGGGCACGACGCCGGTATTCGGGTCGATGGTGCAGAACGGATAGTTCGCCGCAGCGGCATTTTTGGTGCTGGTGATGGCGTTGAACAGCGTGCTCTTGCCGACATTCGGCAGGCCTACGATTCCAAGCTTCATATAAAACCTTCCTCTTCTCAAGCGGGGCGGCAGCCCCGGGTATATCTTTGATTATTCTACCATACAGGCAGCCCTGCGCGCAATGCGCCGGACGCGGAGCACCCCAAAAAACTGCGCGGGAACTCCCGCAGGACTTTTTTTATACACAATTATATCGTATAATATTGTCAAACTGCTGTTTTTCTGCGCCCCGCAGAGCATCTGCGGTACACCGCATACGGCATGCCGCGCAAAAACGGGCGCGGTACAGGGGAATAAAGGAGTGTGACCCATGGCGAACGAGAAAATTCTGATCGCGGACGACGACAAAAATATCTGTGAGCTGCTGCGCCTGTACCTGGCCAAGGAGGGCTATGAGACGGTGATCGCCAACGATGGCGAGGCCGCCGTGGCCGCGTTTGAAAAGGAAAAGCCCAACATGGTGTTGCTGGACGTGATGATGCCCAAAATGGACGGCTGGGAGGTGTGCCGCCGCATCCGCGCGGCGGACAACACACCCGTTATCATGCTCACGGCTAAAGGCGAGACCTTCGACAAGGTGCTCGGCTTGGAGCTGGGTGCGGACGACTATGTAGTAAAGCCGTTCGACTCCAAAGAAGTGGTGGCGCGCATCAAAGCCGTGCTGCGCCGCTGCACGCCCGCCGAGGCCCAGCCGGACGGCGTCATCAGCTATGATAAGCTCTCGGTGGACCTGACGCGCTATGAGCTGAAGGTGAACGGCCAGGTAGTGGACGCGCCGCCCAAGGAACTGGAGCTTTTGTATTATCTGGCCAGCCATCCCAACCGGGTATTCACCCGCGACCAGCTGCTGGACGAGGTATGGGGTTTTGAATACTACGGCGATTCCCGCACCATCGACGTACACGTGAAGCGTCTGCGCGAAAAGCTTGAAAACACCAGCGACCAGTGGAGTTTAAAGACCGTCTGGGGCGTGGGCTATAAATTTGAAGTGAAAGAATGACGGCGGGCCGGGGTCCGCGGCATGCCGGAAGAAAGGGGGGTGCGCCCGTGCGCAAAAGCATCACCACGCGGTATTTTTATTCCACGGCAGTCCTGCTCATCTGCAGCATCGCCGTGATGGGCTTTATTCAGATGTATCTGGCCATGGGCTACTTCCGCGAAGAAAACGGCACCGCCCTAATCCAGACCATCGACAACGCCATCCTCGCCATGCAGGAGGCCGCGGATGACGGCATCGTTGAAAAAAGGGCCGAAGCCGCCGAGGCCGCCGGGCTGGATGTGGAGGATATCAAAAGGGGCATCACGCTGACGGCCCGCGCCGCCGGAAAGAGCATCCTTGTGACGGACGCCTACGGCTCCGTGGTGCTTTCCATCCCGTCGGAATATCAGGGCATGGAAGTGTCTGTAAAAACGTGCAATGCCACATACAGCCGGGGCATTTACGACGAAATGGGCACTTTGGGCGGTATCTTCAGCAGCCGATATTATATCGCGGGCAAGCCCATTCTCGACGAGAAAGGCATGCTCCAGGGCTTTGTATTCGCGGGGGCAAACGCCGACAGCCTCACGGAATACCTGGCAAACCTGTTCTCTACGTTCATCCTCTCCGCCGGGCTGATGCTGATGGTATCCAGCGTGCTTTCCATCGTGCTGACCAACCGCATGACCACGCCGCTGCGCCGCATTTCGGACGCCGCGAAAAAGTTCGGCGGCGGAGATTTTTCCGCCCGCGTGCCCGTGGAGGGCGACGATGAGCTGGCCCAGCTGGCCGAGACCTTTAACACCATGGCCGGCAGCCTGGAAAAAATCGACCAGTCCCGCCGCAGCTTCATGGGCAATATCGCTCACGAGCTGCGCACGCCCATGACCACCATCAAGGGCTTTATCGACGGCATGCTGGACGGCACCATCCCGCCCGAAAACCAGAACCACTACCTGGGCATTGTCTCTCAGGAGGTGGGCCGCCTGACGCGTCTCATCAAGAACATGCTGGACATCACCAAGCTGGAGGCCGGGGAGTATAAAGTAAACGCCACTACCTATGATATCTGGGAGAGCATCACCAGCGTGGTGTTCGGCGCGGAACAGCGGCTGGAGGCCAACAACATCCAAATCAGCGGCTTCGCCCCAACCAAGACCTTGGTTCTGGCGGATCAGGATCTGGTGTACCAGGTCATCTACAATCTGGTGGACAACGCTATCAAGTTCTGCAATGTGGGCGGGGAGATCCGTTTTTCCGTCACACAGAGCAAGGGCGCCGTTACCGTAGGCGTGCGCAACACAGGCGCGGGTATTGCGCCCGAGGCGCTGCCTTATGTGTTCGACCGCTTTTACAAGGAAGACAAAAGCCGTGGGCTGAACACCACCGGAAGCGGCCTGGGTCTGCATATCTGCAAAGTCCTCATCAATTTGTCCGGCGGCAAGATCTGGGTGGACAGCAAGGAGGGCGAATACTGCGAATTCCTGTTCACGTTGCCCGCGCCGCCTTCTTCGCCCATTAAGGGCGGCAAGCTCAAGGATCAGTGACCACCGCGCCGCATGAGGCATGGAAGAGAAATATTCGCGGCCGCAGTGCTGCGCATTGCCGGGAGGCCCGGCAGGGAGAGAGGGAATCATGGATCAGCGCCAGTATCCGCAATATCCGCAGCAGCCCGGCGGGCCCTGCCCGCCCTATGTACAGCAGCCCGGGATGGAGTATCCGCCTTATCCGCCCTATGGCGGACAGGGCTCCGCCGCCCCGCCCTACGGCGGCTCCGTGCCGCCGCGGGCGCCCCAATATGTATATCAGACGCCCGGCGGGAAACCGCCCCGCCGGCGCAGGAACCGTGCGCCGCTGGTGGCTGTTCTGCTTTGCCTGGGGCTTGCCGCAACCGTTTTTCTGGCGGGAGAGGCTTTTGACGCACTGCGCAGCGGCGGCGCCGCGCGCCGGCGTCCCACGCCCGGAGAGGTGCCCAGCTTTACCATCGAGGATCTTCCCGAGGACGCGGACGGCGGGCTCTCCACGGTGGAGATTGCCAAGACCGTTGGCCCCAGCGTGGTATGCATCAATGTATATGAGCCGGGCAGCATTTCCATTGCAGGCAGCGGCAGCGGCATCATTCTCAACGAGGACGGCTTCATCGTCACCAACGCCCATGTGGTGGAGGGCTCCTCCGCAGTTACCGTGCTGCTGGACGACGGCCGTGAGCTGGACGCATGGATCGTCGGCTCCGACACCCGTACGGACCTGGCCGTGGTCAAAATCACGGCGGACGGGCTGGTGCCCGCCTCCTTCGGAGATTCGGACATCCTGCAGGTGGGCGAGCGGGCCGTGGCGATCGGCAATGCGGCCGGACAGCTCTCCGGCACCGTCACCCAAGGCATCATCTCCGGCCTCAATCGTGAGATCAGCATGCAGGCGGGCAACAGCGTCGTCACGATGAACCTTATCCAGACCTCCGCGGCCATCAACCCCGGCAATTCCGGCGGCGCGCTGGTGAACCGCTTCGGTCAGGTGATCGGCATCAATTCCGCCAAGCTCAACAGCTCCACGTTTGAGGGCATCGGCTTTGCCATCCCCTCGGCGGACGCGCAGCCCGTGGTGGAGGATCTGATTGCCTACGGCTATGTAAAGGACCGCGTGGCACTGGGCGTGATGGTAATCGCGCTGTCGCCCGTCACAGGCCCTGCCAACGACCTGCCCAGCCAGGGCTTATATATTTCATCTGTGGAAGATTACAGCGACCTGAACAACCACGACATCACCGTGGGCGACGTGATATTGACGGCGGACGGCGTAACGCTGGAAACCACGTCCGATCTGCTGGATGTGCTGGAGACGCACAAGCCCGGCGAAACCGTGCGGCTGGAGATCCAAAAGCGCGGCAGCGGCAATGTCGTCACCGTGGACGCGGTGCTGGCCGAGAGCCGCAGCAACTGAAGCTTCAAAACAAAAAGCGCCGCCGCGGATATACCCCGCGTCGGCGCCTCTTTTTGTTTTTCTCCTCAGGTGAAGAATTTGTCCTTATAGCCCATCAAAAAGATGAACAGCACGATGAGCGGCAGAATGTAACTGACGTATACCCGCGCCCATTTTGGAAACCGTATGCCCTTGCCCTCGTCTGCCTCGGCCACAAAATTTTTCCATCCCCAGCCGTAGCGGGACGTGCAGAACAACAGGTATACAAGACTGCCCAGCGGGAGGATCGTATTGGAAACAAGGAAGTCCTCCAGGTCCAGCACGGCGCTGCCCTCGCCGAAGGGCATAAAGCCCGAAAGCACGTTGTATCCCAGTACACAGGGCAGCGACAGCACAAGAATGGCGAAAAAATTTACCAACACGGCTTTTTTGCGGCTCCAGCCCCACAAGTCCATACCGAAGGCAACGATGTTTTCAAATACGGCAATAACGGTGGACAGCGCCGCAAAGCTCATGAACACAAAAAACAGCGCGCCCCATACCCGGCCGCCCGCCATGCCGCCGAAGATATTGGGCAGCGTGACGAATACGAGGCCTGGGCCCTGCCCCGGGTTGACGCCGAAGGAAAAGCAGGCGGGAAAAATGATAAGGCCCGCCATCAGCGCCACAAAGGTATCCAGCAGCGTGATGTTGACGCTCTCGCTGAGCAGCGTGCGCTCCTTGCCGATGTAGCTGCCGAAAATGGCCATGGCGCCGATGCCCAGAGACAGCGTGAAAAAGGCCTGTCCCATGGCCGCGTACACCACATTGCCCACGCCCTGCTCCACAAGGCGCCCGAAATCCGGTACAAGATAAAATTTGAGGCCTTCGCCCGCGCCTGGCAGTGTGACGCTGCGCACAGCCAGCGCCACCATCAGCAGCAGCAGGCAGACCATCATGGCTTTTGTGATTTTCTCCACACCGTTCTGCAAGCCCAGGCTGCACACGCCGAAGCCCAGCACCACAGCCACAATCATCCAGAATATCTGCGGCCCCGGCTGCGCCAGCATGTCATTGAAAATGCCGCCCACCGCCTCGGCGGACGCGCCTGTGAACGCACCGCGCAGCATTTTTACCACATAGGCCAGCATCCAGCCCGCCACCGTGGTATAGAACATCATCAGCAGATAGTTGCCCGCCATGCCCAGCCAGGCGTACCAATGCCATTTGGTGCCCGCAGGCTCCAGCACGCGGAAGCTGACCGCGCAGCTTTTGCGGGACGCCCGGCCCACGGCGAACTCCATGGCCATGATGGGCAAGCCCAGCACGACCAGGAAAAACAGGTAAATAAGCACGAACGCCGCGCCGCCGTACTGTCCGGTAATATAGGGGAAGCGCCATACGTTGCCGATGCCGATGGCACACCCGGCCGAAATGAGCAGAAAGCCCAGCCGCGAGGCAAATTTTTCTCGTTTTTCCATAACCCTGATCCCTCTTTTTCCTTCTCCGATACCCGGCGCATCCGCATAGAGCGCCGTCTTTGTCCAGCATAGCAAACAAAACGTGCGTGTGTCAACGAAACACGCGCACGTTTTTGCATTTTCTCTGTTTTTTCCGGCCCTCAGCCGCCGGAAAGATGCTCAACGAGGATCTTTGCGCCGATGCACACCAAAATGACGCCGCCGAATATCTCGGCCTTACCGCCCAGCCAGCTGCCGAATTTTTTGCCCAGCAGATGGCCCGCAAGGCAGCAGACGAACGTGACGCAGGCGATGAAGGAAGCCGCCGCGGCGATGTTCACATCCAGCGCGGCAAAGCTGACGCCGACAGCCAGCGCATCGATGCTGGTGGCGAAGGCCTGCACCACCATCAGCTTATAGCTGAACGCGCGGCCCACGGGGCACGCCTCCGGCGCGCGCAGCTCCTTGACGGCGTCCCAGATCATTTTGCCGCCGATGAAGCCCAGCAGTGCAAAGGCGATCCAGTGGTCAAACGCGCTCACCACATCGGCGAAGGCGCGGCCCGCAAAATACCCGGCCACGGGCATCAGGCCCTGAAACACGCCGAAGGACAGCGACGTGAGGGCGGCCTCGTTCCGCCGCAGGCCGGAAAAACACATGCTGTTGGAGATGGACACCGCAAATGCGTCCATCGAAAGCCCCAGCGCGAGTACGAACAGGGTGATCGAATCCATAACGCTTTTTCCTCCAAATCTGCTTTCATAAGAATATGCGTGTCTGCGGCCGGATAATCTGTTCCGCCCGCAGCGCGCGCCGGAAAAGGGAGGCGTCCGTTTTGCGGCCCTGTGGGGCGGGGCCGCAAAAAAAAGACCCACGGACGGCGCAAAGCCGCCCATGAGTCTTGTTCATTAAGCAAAGCCAGGCGCGTGCCGGCGCGCCATCATGTTGACTTTACACGCCGTACAGGCCCGGCGCGAACTACTCCCTCAAAGGTATAAGCATATCTTACCATACCCTTTTGCGGCGCGCAAGTGTTTTTTCGTCCGGCGCGCCTTTTTCACGCAAGGTCCGGCAGTTCTCGCCGCACCGCGTCCTCCAGCCGGCACAGCGCTGCGGCGTCCATCTCCGGTGTGTCCGCAAGAGGGAACGGAACGCCTATAGCCCCGTATTTTTCCAGACACAGCTTTCGGAAGCCCAACAGCTCCACCTTCTGCAAATTATGGAACTGTCCGGCCATGCGCGCCAATGCGCGGATATGTGCCTCGCCGTCCGTCAAGCCGGGGATCACCACGTGCCGCACCCACAGCGGCACGCCCAGCTCTTGTGTCAGCGCCAGAAAATCCAGCGTATGGGCCAGGCTGCCGCCCGTATGGGCGCGGTATCCATCTTCGGAGCTGAACTTCAGGTCCGCCAGCACCAGGTCCGTATGCGCCAGCACCTCCCGCGCGGCGGCAAGAGCACCCGCGCCGGAGGTATCCAGCGCCGTGTGGTAGCCCTCCGCCCGCAGCGCCTTCAGCAGCGCCGCGGTGAACACGGGCTGGGCCAGCGGCTCACCGCCCGTAACCGTAACGCCCCCCGACTCATAAATGTACGGCTTACAGCGGCGCACACGCCGCAGCACATCCTCCACCGTGTATTCCGTGCCGCCCGCCGCGTTCCAGGTGTCCGGGTTGTGGCAGCAGGCACAGCGCAGCGGGCAGCCCTGCAGAAACACCACATAGCGCAGCCCCGGTCCGTCCACCGCTCCCATGGACAAAAACGAGTGTATGCGCCCTTTCACGCCGTTTTCCGGCGTCTGCATCTGTGCGTCCACGGCTCACATCGCCTCGTGGAACGTGCGGGCGATGACCTCGCGCTGCTGTTCTTTCGTCAGCTTGTGGAAGTTCACCGCGTAGCCTGAAACGCGGATGGTCAGATTGGGGTATTTTTCCGGGTCATTGTACGCCTCCACCAGCGTTTCACGGCTGAGCACGTTGACGTTGATGTGGTGGGCCATCTGGGAAAAATAGCCGTCCAGCAGGCTGACGAGATTGGCCCGGCGCTGTTCGTCCGTCCTGCCCAGCGCTCCCGGCACGATGGAAAACGTATTGGAGATGCCGTCCTTGCAGTACCGGTACGAAAGCTTTGCCACAGAGTTCAGCGAGGCCAGCGCGCCGCTTTTTTCCCGGCCGTGCATGGGGTTCGCGCCCGGGGCAAAGGGCTGCCCCGCTTTGCGGCCGTCGGGCGTGGAGCCTGTTTTTTTACCGTACACCACGTTGGAGGTGATCGTCAGCACCGAGAGCGTGGCTTCGGCTCCGCGATACAGCGCATGGCCTGCCAGCTCGTTGTAAAACGCTTCGGCCTGTTCGCAGGCAATGGCGTCCACGCGGTCGTCATCGTTGCCGAAGGCGGGGTAGTCTCCCTCCACCTCGAAATCCGTGATGAGGCCTGTTCCGGCGTCGCGGATGCAGCGCACCTTCGCGTATTGAATGGCCGAGAGTGAATCTGCCAGCACGGACAGGCCCGCCATACCGAAAGCCATGTAGCGGTGCACATGGGTGTCGTGCAGAGCCATCTGCGTTTTTTCATAAGCATATTTATCGTGCATGTAATGGATGACGTTCATGGTATCGGCATACAGTTCCGCCAGCCAGGGGCGGTATGCGTCCAGCAGCGCCGTTACCCTGCCGTACTCCAGATACTCGCCCTCATAGGGCGTATGCACCGGGCCGACCTGCATGTTCTTCATCTCGTCCCGGCCACCGTTGAGGGACAGGAGCAGCAGCTTTGGCAAATTGACCCGCGCGCCGAAAAACTGCATGTCTTTACCCAGCCGCATGGCTGAGACACAGCATGCGATGGCGTAATCGTCGCCGTAAATGGGGCGCATCAGGTCGTCGTTTTCGTATTGGATGGCGTCTGTCTCGCAGGAGACGCGGGCGCAGTATGTCTTAAACGCGGCGGGCAGCGCACCGCTCCACAAAATGGTCAGGTTCGGTTCCGGCGACGCCCCCAGATTGTAAAGCGTATGCAGCATGCGGAAGGAAGTTTTCGTCACCAGCGTGCGGCCATCCGAGCCCATGCCCCCCACGGCTTCGGTGATCCACATGGGGTCGCCGCCGAACAGCGCGTTGTACTCCGGCGTACGCAGGTGGCGCGCCATACGCAGCTTCATCACAAAGTCGTCCATCAGCTCCTGCGCGCCCGCCTCGTCCAGCCTGCCCGCGGCCAGGTCCCGCTCGAAATAGATATCCAGAAACGTGCTCACGCGGCCCAGGCTCATGGCCGCGCCGTTCTGCTCCTTGATGGCCCCAAGGTAGCCGAAGTAGGTCCACTGCACGGCCTCGCGGGCACTTTGCGCCGGGCGGCTGATGTCGCAGCCGTACAGCGCGGCCATATCCCGCAGCTTGCCCAGAAAGTCGATCTGCCGCCAGACCTCCTCGATGAGACGGATGTTCTCGTCCGTCATCGCGCCGCGGCCCAGCTCCGCCTTGTCCTTTTTCTTTTCCTCGATCAGTCGGTCTGTCCCGTAGAGCGCCACGCGGCGGTAATCGCCGATGATCCGGCCCCGGCCATATGCGTCGGGCAGGCCCGTGATCAGGCCGCAGTGCCGGGCCGCACGGGTCTGCTCGTTGTACACGCGGAATACGCCGTCGTTGTGGGTGGTGCGGTAGGCGAACTCCTGCTCCACCTGCCCGGAAAGCTCATAGCCGTAGGCCCGGCAGGCCTCCCGCGCCATGCGGATGCCTCCGAAAGGATTCACACCGCGCTTCAGCGGCCTGTCCGTCTGCAGGCCGACGATCAGCTCGTTGTCTTTGTCCAGATAGCCCGGCTTGTAATTGAGCAGGGAGGACACCGTCTGGGTGTCCACATCCAGCACGCCGCCGAACTCCTGCTCCAGCTTCATCAGGCCCTGCAGCTTATGCATCAGCGCCTGCGTGCGCGGTGTTGCCGGCGCCAGGAACGCTTCATCTCCTCCGTAGGGCGTATAGTTTTTCTGGATAAAATCCCGCACATCGATGCGGCTCTGCCACGCCCCGGCCGTAAACCCTTCCCATGCCTTGCACATTTCCTGTACCTCCTGTTCGCTCACACACCGCGGAGGCGCGGCCCCTTTTCATTCCTGTACCGCCCCGGCGGCGGCCATTGAGAAAATCTTTTTGTTTCAGGGCAACAAAAAAGGGCAGCACCGCAAAAGCGGTGTTGCCCAGACGGCCGGCATCAAAACTCCGCGCCCGTTCCCCTGTGGTAAGCCCACTCGTTCCGTCAGTTACGGCCGCGTCTCGGTTATGTATTCATGATACCACGCTTCGGCAAAGGCTGTCAACGGCCAAACAGCCGAATCCGCAGGCCGCACAACTCAAAAATATGGTTAAACCGGCCTTCGGGATGCCAGCGCTCTGCTTTACGAAGGATGCCTGTATGTGGATAACATAAAATTGGTAAATTGGAAATTATAACAGTTCTTCTGCTTTTGCACGAATTGCAAAAAACTCCTGAAACGTATCTGATTTTTCCTGTATTGTCTTTTTCATCAAGGTTAATCTCCGTTTGCCAACCCGCCTATCCAATACAGCAAATATTCTTACGATTAAATTAGCACTGTTAAGGCTCATTTCAATATCTTGATCATCAAACTCTGCAAAGGCGTTGTAAAAACAGCGTTGACCAAAAACACTTAGTCTCAAAGCTGTATCATCCATATGCGCATTTTCCACTTCCTTGCGTTTTTTGTATTTTTCATCTCCGGGAAACAAATCTGCTTTCATCCAGTTATTCCAATAACATCCCTTGATGATTTCGTTGCCATCATATCTTATTGCCGCCCGCCCCTCATGGTCAGGATTTCTGCTATACGACGTTGCGTAATACTGAATATGGCCTTGCAGACTCTGCGCCAAATATTCTGTTTCCAGCTTTTTCCTGATACCGCTCCCTGTTGCCATTTGCGGTTCTTCCTCTTCAGCTTTTGATTGTTTTATTGCCCCATTTCTTGCCCTGTCATGCAGAAAGCATCTCCTGTTCCGCCTGGCCGATTCCAGTTTGCCGGGCCGCCGGGCTGTATGAAAGCGGCTGTCTGCCTTCGTTTTACGCCTGTGTCGCCGTGTCCCGCAAGTTCATCCGCCGCTTATCCCCGGCAGAACGCCCTGTTACAGCGTGACGCCCATCAGGTACTCCTTTACCTCCAGCAACTCCCGCGCGGGCAGGGAAAAGGCGCGCACGCCCAGGCGGGCATAGGCCTCGGCCAGCGCGGGCTGCGCCGCGCCCTCGCCGCACAGGCACAGCGGGATGCGTGCTTCGGCCGCGGCCTCCACGGCGAACCGTACAAGCCGATATACGGCGGGGGAGGCAGCGGGCAGATAGGCCCGCACCTGGGGGTTCACACGGTCGGCCGCATATGTATACTGGATGAGATTGTTGGTGCCCACATTGAAAAACGCGGCGCGGCGCGCCAGGTCCCCGGCTGTCAGCGCTGCGGCGGGCGTTTCGATAAACGCACCCACGGGAACCGTTTCGGCAAAGGGTACGCCCCGCTCCCGAAGCGCGCATTTGGCACGGTAAACAGCGTCCAGAGCATGCTCGAACTCATCCCGCGTAGAGACCATGGGCAGCAGGATGCGCAGATTTCCCGCCAGCCCGGCGCGCAGCAGCGCCCGAAGCTGCGTTTCAAAAAAATCCGGATGCGCCAGGCAGTAGCGCACGCCGCACAGCCCCATCGCGGGATTTGCTTCTTCCTCCCGTGGAAATTCCGTCCCCGTCTTATCCGGCGCCACATCAAAGGTACAGATGGTAACGGGCCTGCCCTGTGCCGCCGCCAGACAGGCAGCATAGAAGCCATACTGCTCCTCCTCGCCGTTCACGCGCCCCGCCAGCAGCAGGTATTCGCTCAGCAGCAGACCCACGCCATCCGCACCCGCCTCCACGGCCGTGCGCACATCCTCCACCGACGCGCAGTCCGCCATCAGCGAGATGCGCGTGCCGTCCTTCGTGGTACACGGTGCCGCCCGCAGCCGCTCCTGCGAGAGCGTGTGCCGCCGCTGCAAGCGCAGTTTGTGGGCAAAGCGTGTTTTCGTCGCCTCATCCGGGTCCAGATACGCTTCGCCGGTGTCTCCGTTCAGCGCCAGCGTGCGGCCGTCACAGCCCTCCAGCAGCTCCGGCCCCGCCATCACCGCGGCGGGGATGCCCATGGTGCGGGCGATGATGGCCGCGTGGGCATTGGGGGAACCCGCGCTGGTGATAAACCCCAGCACCAGGCTGCGGTCCAGCGTGACGATATCCGTGGGATACAGCTCCTCAGCCACCAAAATGGCCGGGCCCGTCAGGCGCAGCGTCTCGTGGGGCTGGCCGTCGAGTACCTTGACGACCCGGCGGCATGCGTCCAGGATATCGCAGGCACGCTCGCGCATGTACGGGTCCTCCAGTGCACGAATGCGGCCCGCAAAAATGCCCGCCGCGCGCTCCACCGATGCCGCCGCACCCGCGCCCACCCGGATATAGGACGCCACCTCCTGCCGAAGGCCCTCGTCCTCCAGCAGCACCCTCTGCACCATAAAAATATCCCTGTCCTGTGCGGCAGCGCGCCGCTCCAGCCGGATGAGCTGGTCCTGCGCCTCCCGCACCGCGTTTTCAAACGCCTCCTGTTCCTCCTTGGGGGACCGCACCGCGCGCCCCAGCCCGCTTTGCGTATGGCGCAAATACCGCACCGTCCCCACCGCCAGCCCCGCCGAGGCCGGCACTGCCGTGATATACTTCAAATCCGCGCACCTCCCGGTTTCGCGGCAGAGGCCACAAGCCGCCCCGCCGCCGTCCTCTTCCTACTCCAATGGTTCGCGTGCCTTGAAAATCTGTTTTTGTTCTTTTTATTCGGGCATTGCCATACCAAAACGTCCCACATCCGCAAAGCCCAGCGCGTGATAGATGCGCCCCGCCGCGGGGTTGTCGTAGAACAGGCACAGGTACCGCCGCCCGGCGGCAAAACTGTGGGCCGCGGCCGCGTGCACACAGGCACGGGCAAAGCCTCTCCCGCGCCATCCCGGCAGCGTCGCCACACCGACGACCATGGCCGAAACGCTGTTTTCCGCAGTCGTCTCTGCCAGCGCCACCAGCCTGTCCCCATCGTACACGCCGAAGGCATGGCCGCCGCGCGTCAGGTTCTCCCGGCATTCCTCCACCTTTTCCTCCCGGTCCACACCGCGGAAGCTGTCGGCAAATTCATCGATCTGTACTTCCAGCCCGATCACTGCCCGCGCATCCTGCGGCCCGAGCATCCGCAGAGAAAAGCCCTCCAGCAGTGCCGCGCCGCCGGCCAGGCGGTCCATGCGCGCCAGATTCGTTCCGCGCAGCTTCCAGCCGGGCATGCGTGCGGCCAAAGCAGCCACATCTGCCTCCTTGCCCGAAAGATACTGCGCCCCGCGGGCTTGCAGAAACGCCGCCAGCTCCTCCACCGGCGCTGTCCCGCTCATGCACAGACAGTAATTGTTGAAATACCGCAGCAGCAGCGCACAAAGCGCGCCGTCCGCAGCACGTGTGCCGAAGAGCTCCACCGTTTTCGATTCAAAGCCGTAATTTTCAAGGTCGCCTTGCACAAATACATTGTATTCCGGTTCGGCAGAGATATATGCCTCTACCTCGGCCCGGTTCTGCTCCGTCAGTTTTTCCATTTATTCCCATCCCTTCTCTACATTGTCTTCCGGGCGCGGCGGTCGCCCTCTCACGCAGCATGCAGCCCTTTTGGCTCCGCAATAAAAGGCCCTTCTTAACGGCTATAAGCCGAGAACAACCCGTATGGCCGGGAATGATCTGCAGCTCTTTTTATAGCTTTTCTATGCAAAGCTATAAAAAGCGGCCATGTGGACTGTCCCGGCCCACGGCCTTAAGATCTCAAGCGCCCAGGCACAAAGTGTCCGGATGCGCGTAAAAACCAGCAGCTGCGCTGCTGTTTTTTATTAGTATAGCACATTTTGCGCATACCCGGAAATCCGCATTGAGCGGGATTGCGGCGTTGTTTTTTCGTTTTTTTGTTCAATTGGTAAAAAATGCGTTTTTCTGTAAAAAAAATCCATCAAAAATATTGCTATTTTCACTTCATCTTGCTAAAATATTAAAATAATTTTTCCGGCCTGCCGGAAGAATTATGGCTTTTACAAAACGAAAAGAAAAGGTGGTGTAAGTCATGGAGATCAAAGGCGATCAAATCTGGCACAGTCCGTCCCCCGCAGAGCTGCTGGCCGCCGCCGGGCAGGAAATCAACCTCAAGGCGTGTGTTCACAACATCCGGGAGCTTGGCGGCATCGCATTCGTGGTGCTGCGCACCGGGCGCTATCTCATTCAGTCCGTGTACGACAAGGAGGTGTGTCCGGATAATAATCTGAGCCAGCTTTCCGCAGGCGACTGTGTCCGCGCAACGGGCCTGCTGCGCGCCGAACCCCGCGCTGAAAACGGCGTGGAGCTGCTGCTCCACGGCTTCACCGTTCTGTCCCGTCCGGCTTCGCCGCTGCCGCTGAACCTAGCCGATAAAGAGCTGAAGGCCACGCTGGGCACCAAAATGGAGTACCGCACCGTGGCGCTGCGTCATCCCAGGGAACGCGCGGTATTCCGCATCCAGCAGGCTCTCGCCTGCGGCTTCCGGGAGTTCATGCTTTCCCAGGATTTTACTGAGATCCATACTCCGAAGATCACGGGCATCGGTGCCGAGGGCGGCGCAGAAGTGTTCGAGCTGGACTACTTCGGCATGCCCGCCACGCTGGCGCAGAGCCCGCAGATGTACAAACAGACCTGTGTCGCTTTTTTCGACCGCGTGTTTGAAGTGGGAGCCGTCTATCGGGCGGAGCTGCACAACACCAGCCGCCATCTGAACGAATACACAGGCCTGGACTTTGAGATGGGATACATCGACGGCATGGAGGACGTGATGCAGATGGAGACCGCCATGCTGCAGCACACCATGGCCTATGTGAAAGAACACTGCGCGCCGGAGATCGCGCTGCTGGACGTTGATGTGCCGCGGATCGGCGCAATTCCCTGTATCCGGTTCGCAGACGCACTGGCTTTGTTGAAAACGCTCGGCGGCGGCAAAAACCGGAACGACCTCACGCCCGAGGACGAAGTGCTGCTGTGCGAGTATTACAGGGAAAAGGGGCTGGGCGAATTCGTGTTCGTGACGCATTTTCCCACGGCCAAACGTCCGTTCTATGTGATGGACGACCCGCACAACCCCAGGGAAACGCTCAGCTTCGACCTGCTGTTCCGCGGGCTGGAGGTGACGACAGGCGGCCAGCGCATCCACGATTATGACGCGCAGGTGGCCAAGATGCAGGCCCGCGGATTGGACCCTGCTCAATTTGAAAGCTATATCGGCGTACACCGCTGCGGCCTGCCGCCCCATGGCGGCCTGGGCATCGGGCTGGAGCGCCTGACCATGAAGCTGTGCGGGCTGTCCAATATTCGCGACGCCAGTCTGTTCCCCCGGGACATCAATCATCTTGTGCCCTGACATGGCGACCGGCTGTTTTTACCGCCGCTTTGCCGCCTAAAAATACCGCCGCCCGGTTTTCGGGCGGCAGTTTTTTGGGAATAATCTGTTTTTTAAAACTATATTACATATTTTCTAAAATCTCTTTATTTTATATTAAAAACAGCGTATAATAATATTCACACAAGAGGGGAGCTGTCGCGATGCATCAAAAGCAAAACCCAGCCGGGTTCTACACAAAAGGCGAGGAGATTTTCAATGCCGTCAGCCACGGAGCGGGCAGTGTGCTGGCCATCGGGGGCACCGGGGCGCTTGTGGCGCTGGCCGCTGCTTTGGCCAATTGGCGGACAGTGCTCATCTGCCTTGTATACGGGCTTTCACTGGTGGTTTTATATACCATGAGCACTCTGTACCATGCATTCCCGTTCGAGGGCGTGAAACGCCTGTTTCGCGTGTTCGACCACTCATCCATTTACCTGCTCATTGCGGGCAGTTATACGCCGTTCACGCTTATCCTTTTGGACGGCACCTGGAAGGGCCCGGTCATCTGCGGCGTAGTGTGGGCCGCCGCCCTTCTGGGCGTCACGCTCAATGCCGTCAGTGTGGAGCGGTTTGAAAAGTTCTCCATGCTGCTGTACATCGCCATGGGATGGGCCGTTGTATTTGCAGTGGGGGATGTGGTACGCGCACTGCCGTCCGCCGGATTCTGGCTTCTGCTGCTGGGAGGCGTAAGCTATACGGGCGGCATCGTATTCTACGCCTGGCATAAAAAAGGGCGTGTGCATTACATGCACGGCGTATGGCACCTGTTCGTGCTGCTGGGCAGTGTTCTGCATTATCTGTGTATTTTGCTGTATGTGCTGCCCCGGGCGTATGCCTGACACACAACCGTTGCAAAGCCGCGCGTAAGCATTGACTGCCATCGGCCTTTTTGGTATAATAATTGGGCTGTGAGCAGATTTATTTGCAGCGCAGCATTTGCAGCGGTATCGAAGTGGTCATAACGGGGCTGACTCGAAATCTTGCGGGGAGCTGTCTGTTTCGTCCACCAAAAACCTTGTAACCGTGCGGGTTTTACCCGGTTCGAAAATTGAATAAGTTTGCTGTTCTTTCCGTCAGTTCTTTCCAAATCCTTTTTTCACCGAAAAAAAGCGAGGAAAAACAGCGGTTGAGCATATAGGGAGCGGTATCGAAGTGGTCATAACGGGCCTGACTCGAAATCAGGTAGTCCTCACGGGCTCGTGGGTTCGAATCCCACCCGCTCCGCCATCGAAAAATCCAGTAACCATGCGGGTTTCTGGATTTTTCTTTTTTTGTTCCCGCTCCAAAAATCACCCGGTTTTCGGCTGTTCTTTCCATAATTTTGGAAAGAACAGATTCTGGCTTTACTCCCCGCTTTTTTCTGCGTTTTGCTCCCATCTGCTGCCGAAATCGCCCGCTTCGGGAAGCGGCATACCGCTCACCATCGCCTGCGCCGAGGAAAGTTTCGAACTGTAATCCAGATGGGCGTAGATATTCGCCGTGGTGGAAAAATCCGAATGCCCCAGCCAGTCCTGAATCTGCTTGAGGGGTACGCCGTTGGCAAGCAGGAGGGATGCGCAGCTATGCCTGAGATCGTGGAAGCGCATTTTCTTCAAGCCGTGCCGCTGGATGAATGCGGGGAATTGTGAGGTCAGATAATCGGGCCTCATCCGCTCGCCCAGCTCGTCCACAAACACGAAGCCGTCGTATTCGTAGTTGTAGCAGTTGCCGCAGACCTGCTTGTTCAGTTCCTGCGCTGCCTTGACCTCCGCAAAGTATTCCTTGAATCTTCCCACCAGTGGAAGCGTCCGCATACTGGATTTTGTTTTTGCCGATTCCTGCTCGATGATCTGCGTTTTCCCACCCACATTGACGGAGGTCACCGTCCGTTTGATGGTCAGCGTTCCCCGTTCAAAGTCGATGGCGTCCCACTTGAGCCCCAGTACCTCGCCACGGCGCAGGCCGTAAAAGGCGGCAACCAAGACCGGCAGTTCCAGCTTTGTACCCTTGACCACTTCAAATAAGTGCTGAAGCTCCGCCGCATCCAGAAATACCGGCTGGAAATCGTTCTTCTTTGGGCGGTCTACCTTCATCGCCACGTTCTGCGCCACCAGATCGGTTTTCATGGCGTATTTCAGCGCCTGATGAATCACAGCGTGGTAGTGAATCACGGAATTGGGCTTGACGGTTTTCAGCTTTTCGGAATAGAACTGCTGGATGTGTCTTGCCTCCAAGTCTTTTAGGGTAATCGGCTTATTCCGGAAATACGGCTCGATGGTCTGCTTCACCATGCTTTCATAAGAGCCGAAGGTGGTGGGCTTCACCCGAACCTTGACAATTTCCAGCCAGCCGAGCAGATAGTCGGCAAACAGCATATTGGAGCAAAGCTCGCCGAACTCTGCGGGCGGCTCAAAGGCGTTGCGGATTTTCACAAGCTCCGCTTCGGCTTTTCGCTTGTTTCCCTTTTCGGGAAGTCCGGTGGATACATATTTGACATGCCGCTTGTTTTTGCTGTCGTAGAAGCTTAGCACGGCGTAGTAGTATCCCTTTTTAACCTGTAAATGTCCTGATACCAATTTGTTTTACCTCCGTTCTTTATATTTGGCATTCACGGACAGTCCGACACCGACAAGGCCATTGTACCCTGCCGGTGCCGTTCTTTCCACGGTGCGATTTGTCTCGTTGTAGCCGCACAAAGTTCAAATCAGCGGCTGTCCCTGTCCCGTTCCCGCCTGCGCTGCCATTGCTCTAACAGCTTGATGACCGTATCGCAGACCTGCTTATCCGTGTAGCTCTTCGGGAAATATTTGCGTATGTCTTCCCGCTTGAATTTGTACTGTTCCTGCTGGTTGGGCTTTTGCTCGGCGAGGATGTCGTAAATCATTTGGTCGTTCAGCACGCCATCCTGTGAGAGCTTTTTCAGTCGTATGCTTTGTGCGTGGGACGGTGTGCAATCGTTCAGTTCCATTGCGTTTAACAGCACTCGCTGTTCGGCCTTGTCTAAATACGAAATTTCAACGGCAGGGTTGAAAGCGATTTTCCCCTCGTCCACCATCGAGAGCAGTTCGGGAATTAAGTAAGTCAAGCGGATATAGCGTTGGACTTGCCGCTCGCTGTCATCGCTTTCTTTACTCACTTGTGTTACGCTCAACAACTTCTCGCCAAGTTGGCGAGAAGTTACACCCTGATGTTTGATTGCGTCCAGCTTCATCTTATAGGCAAACGCTTTTTCACTGGGCAAAATATGCTCCCGTTGCAGGTTGGCGTCCACCATCGCAATCACCGCTTCATCATCGCTCATCTCTCGAATAATTACGGGCATTGTCTCGATTCCCAGCACCTGACACGCCGCCAGCCTTCTGTGTCCGGAAATCAGCTCATAGCCGCCCTCCGGCATAGGTCGTGCAAGCGCCGGTGTGAGTGTACCGAATTTTGTAATGCTCTCGATCAGGCGTTTCATCTCCTCGTTGTTTTGGATTTTGAACGGATGATCCTTAAACGGGTGCAACTCAGTAAGTGGAATTTCTTTTACCCGTTCTAGCTTGGCATCGTCCCGTTCCTCCTGCGAGGAAAACAGCTCGTCCAGTGAAGTTGTCGGTAAGGTAAAATCAGATTTTCGTTTTGTCATTGTGTTTGCCTCCTTTATTGCCATTTCAGATTGCTTTTGCCGGGGCGGAGAAACACCGCTTCGATGTCCGCCTGAAACCTGTGCCAGCGCAGGGCTTCCGCTTTCAGCATCGGAGTGTCAATAAAGCCGAGTGCGTTCGCTTTCACCGCAAGCTGATTGATGTTGTTGCCGATGGCGGAAAGCTGGCGCATTACTTCATAAAACCTTGCGTCCGGTTTTTCCTTGGGCTCGTAGTTATTAAGTAACAACCTTATCACGGTGGATTTGGGTAATCCTGTAATTTTCGCCTTGCGACTCAGTTCGGCGTTTTCCGATTTGCTGAGCCAAACCCGAATAGGTATATTTCTTTTTCGATTATCTGTTTTCATATCAACGTTCCTTTCGTTTGTTTGATTTTCTCATAGAGGTTTTAGGACACTTCCTAACGAGATTTACTGTTTGCGGCCTTTTGGGGGCACAAACAGTCTGCTCGCTACGATAGCGCAGCCATTTTCTGCCTAACGTAATTCTTTCAAAATCGCATCTATACAGCGGATAATTTCATCCTTTTCAAGCTGCAGAATGGCTGCTCTCAGTTGCTTTAACTGCCGGAAAAGTCGGTAATCTTTTTCTCGGACTGTTGCTTCAACATCCTTTCCAAGCCCCAGCCTCCGCAGATATTCTGAAAGAGAAAGCGCACAGTAATCGGCGTTTTTCAAAAGTTTTTCTTTCTCCTCCGGCGTTACTCTTACGTTGATTCCAAGTGTTTTGCTTCTCATAAAATCTCAATCCTTTCCTTTGTTTGTGACAGCAATGACGGCTGTGACGGGCATTTCGCTATACCGTGATATTCCCGTCATTTGCGTCACTGCCGTCACGTCGTATGAATTTAATCAGCCTGCTTTGTCCCGTCCGCTTGGTGCGGTACTCGATTCCGGCGGGTTCCAGCACTTCATAGTAAAACTGCCCTAAGTACTTGGTTACCACATTGGGCGTGGTTTCATTCTCCGCCATATCGGCAATCAATTCAGTGGCGGTTCCTACCCATTCCGTGCGGGTTTTCATAAATTCCACCACCCGAAAAAGAAACTGCGGAATTTCTGCTCTGTGAATTTCCTCCGTATTTTTGCGCTCCACCAGCTCCCATTTCAGGTCTTGAAACCGCAGGGTCAGCTCCTGATATTCCACATCCCGCCCGCAGGCAAGAAGCGTGGCGTCCATGCTGCTTCGCTTGCGCTTGAGCACATAATTGGTATCCGCCGCACCGGTGATGCCGGTAGAGCCGGACACCTCATTGAACGGATCGTCCCCGTCCTTCAGCTTTCGCAGATGATGGACGAGGATAATAGAAATATCGTGCTCGTCGGCGATTCGTTTGATAGAGGAGATGTCGTCGTAGTCATTGCCGTACATTCCCGTTTTCCCAGTGTTGCCTTTGGAATCCCGTACCTTTTGGAGCGTGTCGATAATCACCAGCTTTGTTTTCGGAAAGTCCTCCAAGAAGTTGATGATTTCTTCCTCCAGCCCGTTCCCGATCAAGCCGCAGGTCACGGATAAATGAAAACTCCGGTTTGAATCGTCCGTCAAATCGAACAGCCTGTCTTTGATTCGCTTGAGCGTATCTTCTAAACAGAGATACAGCACATCGCAGTGCATAGTCGGGATTCCCCAAACGGGAAGTCCCTGCGATACCTGCAAGCCCAGCCATAGCATCAGCCAGCTTTTGCCGATTTTGGCGGCACCGCTTAAGACATTGACGCCCTGCGGGATCAGCCCGTCGACAATGAACATGGTCTTGCTCATCGGTGTGGCCAGCAGAGTTTCTGCGTCCACGGTTACTAATTTTCTTTTCATAAGTACATTCCTTTCATTTTTGTTTTTCGGACAGTTAGAACGCTGAAATCAAGGGGTTTGGTATGATTCCTTTATGTACCCCGATCCGGCGTCAAAAAGCCCTTGTAAACTGGGTGTTTTCACACCCCTAATTGTCCGCTTTGCGCTTTCTTGCGCTCTCGTTTTTCTGCCTGCGGTGCACCTTTTTGCTGCACGACGGGCAGTATTTCTGCCGGTTGGAGTTCGGCACAAAAGCCGCTCCGCACTCAGCGCAGTGATAAGTACGCTGCTTGAAAATATCTGCATACAGTTCCTTTTTGGCTGGTAAAACCGCATTGAGGAAATACCGGCACAGCAGCGAATAGGAGATAGTCTGCGGGCAGACGCAGGGCTCGCCGTCATCCAGCAATAGGCAGTTCCCGTCGTCGTAATTGGCGCACAGTTTTTTTATCAGGCGGTTGCACCGCCTGCGCTGGGATGGCGTGAGCTCGATTCGTTCAGGCACTGGATTTCACCTCCTTTTTCTCTTCAGTCACGAAGTTAATCACGCTGACTTTCGGGATTTTAAAACTGTTTCCGATTTTAATTGCCTGCACCTCGCCATCAGCAATCAAGTCATAGGCAAGCTGACGGCTGATGCCCAGCATTTCCCGAAGCTGCCGGACGGTCACAATGTCCGGATATTCCGGAAACATCATCTGATAAAGCTCTTTGAGCTCTGTTTTTTTCATAGCTTCCATTCCTCCTTTACAGCTATGTAAAATCGAATACCGGTTGAGGAATCTTGCGCTGCCGGTATCCGCCGCCGTTGCACCCTAAGATTCCTACAGGCACTCCCGCTTGTCGGCGGGCGCTGTGCAGTCCCAAGCTATCGTTTTTTCAGCTCAGGCGCTCGTTTGCCTTTCGGCAAAGTCATGGCGGTTTGTATCCTTCGGACGGTCGTTTAATTTTAGAAAATTAGATTTATTGAAATTTTAATTTTCAAATTTATTGTACCTGTGTATTGACATTTAGGCAATACTTTTGTACAATGTTGTTTGTAGCGATATAAATTATCTAATATATGCCGATTCAACATTTTCTAAAAATTAAGGTGAGAGTATGGATAAAAAATCAGCGCTTCAAATCCTTGATTCCGCTAATGAAGAGCTTCAGGGAAAAATGAAAAATTTGGTGTGGTGCGACGCGGAACAAAAGGTTCTTTCTATTGCCGTGCCGGAAAGCTATGAATTTTCCGAGGCGGACGCCGCTGGTCGCAGTATCCCGAAAGAACGGCTTTCCGTCCTTTCCGAGCTTGCCTACGGAAGAAGAAATGCTTTTTTTGTACCGCCCGATCAAACAGACGAGGAACTTAAAATTTATTTGAGCGTTTGCGATATGCTTCCTACCAATTTTGAATGCTTTCCGTCTATGCAGATGGTTCCAAATCCCGATTTAGATTCAGATGAAAGCGAAATTGAAGTTGGCAGACTTATTCCATTCAGCGGCGGTAGTGTAGAATTTCCTTTGGGGGAAGGGTTATTAAACTTTCTGTATGCCGACTTTGAAACAGCATATAACAGTAATAAAGTGACGTTTGAAGAAGAACGTGAAACTGATCCGATTCCATTTGAATCGGAAGCTGAACAAAAGGTTTTTGATTACCTCCGCCTTGCAGAAACGGTCAAACACTTTCGGCCTGTGATACATTCGTCTTTGTATACCATGCTGTTTCCTCCTTTTCTGAAAAAGTGCACAAAAAAAGAGCTTTCAGCGTATCTTGCATACCTGAAAGCCCTTCAAACAAGGCTAATGGAATTGATTACCTTTGTTTTTGATGAAGAGTATCATCCCTCTGTTTTGAAAAAAATGAGCGCTAATCAGCGTTATGCTCTTTATTGCAGAGCAAATCACTGTACCGCCCGATATGAGTATCAATACATTTTTGATTATCCCGAATTGGGGCACAATCCACTCGGCAATTATTTCAATACGGCGCAATTTATTGATCCCCAAAACGAAGAATACGAAAACGATGAGATGCGGAATTTTTGCGTAGAGCATCGTATTCTTCAGGAAGATTTCGAGACCATTTCTGGATTGCCATGCGAACCGCTGACACGATTCCAATGCTCCTCCATAGAAGATGTGCTGATGTTTGAGCTTTGGGAGATGCTGACAAAGTCTGTCCGGTTTCGCAAGTGTAAGCGCTGCGGCAGATACTTCATTATGAAAGGCAACTATGATACAAACTACTGTGACCGTGTGGCAGAGGGCGAAACACGGAACTGTCAAGAGCTTGCGGCGCAGGAAAACTACAAAAAGAAAATGGCGGACAACGCCGCCATTCCGCTATATCAAAAGTATTATAAACGCTATGCCGCCCGTGTGCGTGTACGCCAGATCAAAGAGTATGATTTCAAAAAGTGGAAATATCAGGCGATGACCAAACGGGACGAGTGTACCGACGGAAAGATCACACTGACTGAGTTTGAAGCATGGCTGGAAGCCAGTTTCCCCAACCGAAAAAAGAAAAATTGAGGAAAAGATCGCACTAACTAGTGAGACCTTTTCCTATCTTGCTGTCAGCACATCGATAGCTTTAAACATAAACTGTATTTTATCTATTTTCTTTATTGTTGGTAATGTTTACAGTACAAATATTGGGAATATAAATCGATATACTACTAATTAATTTGTTTATAACTATTGTAAGATTACAACGAACATCCGTATTCTTATATATATATTATCTTATAAATACCATTTCTCCACTATGTTGGAATTGCCGCTATTGGGAGTAGGATTAGCTTTATCAAATGCTGTAAGTGTTGGAAGGTTGATTGCAGTACCAAACACTAGAGCGTGTCCACGGCGTAGATATGTAATTCTGTCGACTATTCCTTGGTTAACATACGGAACCATTCTTGAGATGTACTGTATATCATCAGGATTTTGAATTTTATGAATTATGAAATTACTACATTGTGAGACTACAGTTTTTGATAATTCACTTGGGCGTTGAGAAGAAATCCCCATTAATAGTCCAAATTTCCGTCCTTCCTTAGCAATCCTCTCAAATATGTTATATCCCAAAACTCCGTAATCCATATCTGAACGCACAAATCTATGTGCTTCCTCTAATATAAGATTAACAGGCATAGCATTCCGTGGCTTTAATGAACGCATGTAATCAAATAACATTTTGCAAAAGACTTTGGTCACAACCTCAGTAGCAGTATCATCCAAACTGCTAATATCAATGTTTAAGAGTTGCGATTCTCCGATGATGCTTTTTATATAGTCTTCTATGGTTGTAAACTCAGTTTTATCGAAAAAGCTTCCTTGCTCACTTTCGCTTAAATGCTTTAGTCGGGTTACAAGTGTTGATGTGTATTCGTATATTCTTGATGAACTGATGCTACCCTCATATAAAACCGCAAATTCAACGGCTTCAGTAAATCGCTTTAGGGAATATGGAACAGTCGGTTTGTTCTCAATCAAATCGTTAATATTAGACAAAATGAAACCATCACAATATTCCATCAAACTTACCGGTGCATACATTTTGGCATAAGCCAAACTCAATGCTGTTGCAATGGATAGCTGTACCGGTGTAGCATTACGCCCTCCAGCATTATTTACATCTGCTTCACGGTTTGCAGGGATAACAGTTTCCAATTTGATTTCTTCAGTATGGAATTTATTTAATATCATTAGGATCTTTGCATTTTGAGTGGTGGGGTTTTCACTACTTGATAAAACATCTTTAATTACAGAAGCTACAATATGATTGCGTACTTTTTTAGCAGTATCATCATCTGCCGGGGAATCAAAAACTTTTATCATATCAAGGGCTCTACTAATTATAGGAACCTGTGTTTTTTCGGAAGCGTGAAGCAAGATTGCCCAGTCATCCACACTCAAAGCCCAAACTGGTATAGTAAGCCTATTTTCAGCATCATAAGATGTGCTTAAAAATCTTGCGTTGATCTGCGAATTTATTTCATTGACAGACTTAAATGCAGCTTCGTATTCTCCGTTAGAGTCAAATACAATAAACTTTGCTCCACGAGCAGAGTAGTCCTTTTTTGAAAAAATACGTTGAATAATATTCGCAATAGTATTTGATTTGCCGGAACCTGTATTCCCAAAAACTGCAAAATGAAATCCAAAAAATTCATTTAGTTTTACCTTCACTTGATATTCGGGAAACATTACAGACGAACCTATTGGTAAAACAGTCAGCTTTGTTTTTCCAGAGTCGTCAGTAATATCATTCTCGTTGATATCAAGCATCAACCTCAAATCCGATTCACTAATGATTTTAATTTCTGAAAAAACAGGAGGCATTTTTGTTACACCAAAGTTAAAAATGCTATTGCTAATCTCACCCAACAGATTTATCTTCAGATATCGCCGGCTTTCAGCTTTGTTTAACTTTTCGGCAGCCATCTCGTTCTTTTCATCAACAGAAATAATTTCTGCAATAATTCTTCTGTTAAGGTCATCTATAGCGACATATGAGCCAATTTCACCGACAAAGCGGATTCCGTCATATAAGGTAATATAACTGCCAAGATTTTGAGTCAGTTCTGCAGTTACATTATTGTGATTTATTGAAATAATCCTGCCAATCACTCTGTTATTCATAGAATAACACCTCCTTAAGTTTCGGAAACACTTTCGCCTAAGACTGCCGCCAACTTTTTAATGGACTTTTTCATTTCCATTTCTTCACGCTGCTCGTCATCCTGCAACGGAAGGACTTTCTCAACAAAATTCTTGAAATAATGAATATGGTCATCAGAGTTAATGATCCATATACGGCTATCGCCAATATCTCTTAATCTGTCAATCATAGCCGAATCACCAAATATCACCAATCGGAAATCATAAACCGAGAGAGCGTTCAGAATAATCCTATTAATATGCTCGTCGCTAAAACTATACCCCAAGGTAATCAAAACAGAATTTTTCTTCAAAAGATTGTTCTGCATTATTCTAAATAGGTCAGAATAAGGAACCATCAATGTCGTTCTGTCTTTTTGCGGTGTAGGGTAAATCATCAGTGAATCAAAGCGTTTTCGGCTACGAATCAAATCTATGTCTTTCTCTAAAATATGAGGTGTATCCGTATCGGGATTATCCTCTTTAATCCAGTTTATAGAACCGTGGATTTTGTAAAGATTAAAAAAGTTACTTACACTTTTCCATACATCTCGGCTTAGTCCGAGATTTTCAACCACAACATAGTTATAGGAATTGGGATTGAAAATCCGTTGAGCACTTCCAAGAAAGCCATTGTTGTACATAAAGCCAAGCTCATCCAAAGCGTTTTCATTGTAGAGGTCATAATTTGTTGTATATACATTTATTGGTACTTGGCGAGTGTTCTTAACAATCCTCATGTAAAACTCTTTATAGAGTTGAAGTAGTGACGGGCAAGCTGGGCTGTCACACACTTTCTCGAATATGAATTCGTTTATTATTTTTGTCTTATTTGATAACTCGGTTCTCTTTTTATCACTGGTAACAATATTACTTAATGAAACCAAATGATTTATCAGAGTTTCCAAATTATCAGGAAACAAATCAACAGCACTCTTCTTTTCGACCTTGAAATCAGGGTGAGCATCATAAAACTGTTTTGCTAACCCTGCCATAGTTGGAATTGCTTGTTCTTCACCGCCTTCGGAACGAAAGCTCGAACATCCAGCTCCAATTAAGAAATTCAAGTTTTCAATTTGCAGGCACTGAGTAATTTCTGAGCGGAGTTCCTCTGTGCTAATTTCGTGCTTATGTTTCCCTTTATAGATCTTAATTGTTTTTTCTTCATCTGCCATAAGAATACCCTCTTTTACCTGTTTATAAAATATATTTTACTTTTTGTGAATCTGAGATAAAAGTTGTTTTGAATTATATAATTAATTTTTTCTCATTTCCCGATATACCACATCTGCCAATGCACTCATAATTGCATTGTATTTATTCTGATCTTCGAACAGAGAAGTATAAGTGTCCTGAGATTCCATATAGCTATCCTGTGCTGCATCTCCAAAAGCTTTGGGGAAGATACTTTCCGCAAAAATCTGTGGATCAGAGCTACGTGCCATTTTTGTCAATTTTTTGTCTGCCATCAATTTAGTATGCAAAGCATTCAGCAAAACTCTATCCCCATCGGTGAATGCGCCTTTAAACTTTTCATTGATTTTCTCAATGATTTCGTCAAGAGGCTCCTTGCTATCACCACCCATAGCACCTTTATGTTTAGCAGGCTCGTAAACGCCCTTTGTTTCCTGTAATTCTATGGAACCTTCAAAGGTTTTCTGCAACTTATAGTATTCCAACTTCAACTTGCCTTCAAGGTCAATCATAGAAACCGCCTCTGACGGCAGCAAATTAAGCAAATAGGAGCAGAACACATATTCCTTATGTAAGTCTTTATCGAACATACGCAAAATTTGGGAGATGTATCCGTACCACTTAATCAGATTACGAACTTGGCGGCGGAACTGGTAACGTTCTTCGGTAGATTTCTTGTTATACCGGTCTGCAACAGGCTTTAATATGCTCGTCATTCTTCCCATTGCACGAGCGTCCTGTTTTCCTGTATTAAAATACTCTTTCGCAAAGGCTTCAACATCAGTATCACTATAAATCGCAAAGCCCCGCAGTTCTTTCTGCGTTTGGTAAATCAAATCGGCATTAACTTCCTGTGAAAGCGTTGTTTCCTGATAAAACGGCTGAAACGCTTCCAGAATGTCCTCTTTTTTGTTGACAAAGTCCAATATGAAGGTGTCATTTTTCCCCGCACAGGTTCTATTCAGGCGAGATAGCGTTTGTACAGCTTTTACACCTTTCAGTTTCTTATCTACAATCATCGTATGCAACAATGGTTCGTCAAAGCCGGTCTGATATTTTTCTGCCACGATAAGCACATTAAAATTATCGTGAAACTCTGCTTTAGTCTGCGTTTCCGCTATATGGCTGCCATCAACACGAACATTTAATTTAGGCTCCGTATATTCGGTATCTCCATCTTGAACAGCGCCGGAAAAAGCAATAAGTATTTGAACATCATTATACTTCTGCTCCTCTATATAGCGTTTTACTTCGTGGAAATAACGCACCGCAGCAAGCCGAGAAGAGGTAACCACCATCATTTTAGCTCTGCCGCCGATTTTATGGCGTGTTGTTTCACGGAATGTTTCAACAATAATCTGTGATTTCTGCGAAATATTATATGGATGTAATTCTTGATACCGGCGGATCACCTTTGCCGCTCGGCTTGCAGGAACATCAGGATTATCTTCCGTAGTTTTAGCTATTTTAAAGCAGGTGTCATAGGTCATATAATTTTGAAGAACATTGAGAATAAAGCCTTCTTCAATGGCCTGTCTCATGCTGTAAATATGAAATGGGTGGAAAGAACCATCCTCGTATTCCGTTCCGAAAAGCTCCAAAGTTTTATCTTTCGGCGTAGCAGTAAAAGCAAAGAAAGATAGGTTTTTGTGCTTGCCGTGAACCAGCATTTCTTTCATCAACTTATCATCGGGATCAAGCTCTTCTTCGTTCTTACCCTCAATTTCTGCATACTCTCGCAAAGCGTCCTCCGTATTGGCCAGAGCCGCTTTCAGTTTCAAGGCTGAATTGCCTGTTTGCGACGAATGCGCTTCATCTACAATAACCGCAAAATTCCGTCCCGCCACCTTATCGACTTCCTGATAGATGACAGGAAATTTTTGCAATGTGGTGACAATGATACGGACTCCGTTGTTAATAGCATCTCGCAAATCTTTTGAATTTTTGTCTTCTCCAATTGTTTCTACAGCACCAAGCGTATGATCAAAGCCGGAGATCGTTTCTTGTAACTGTGCATCTAAAACCGTGCGGTCTGTTACAACAATAACGCTTGAGAATACAGGCTTGTTATCCACATTAAAAAGGGAAGCCAAACGATAGGCTGTCCAAGCAATAGAATTCGACTTGCCGCTGCCTGCGCTATGTTGTATCAGATAGTTGTGTCCTGAGCCGTTCTTTTTAACATCGGCCAGCAATTTGCGAACAACGTCCAGCTGGTGATAACGGGGAAAAATCAGGGTTTTACCATCCTGTAAGTTCATAAATTTCTGGACAATATCCATCATGCTGTCCTTCTGGAAAACATTTTCCCAAAGATAAGCAGTAGGGTATCCATTCGGATTCGCAGGATTTCCTTTGCCGCCATCGTTACCGGCACCGTTAGAACCCTGATTAAACGGCAAAAAATATGTATTTTTACCGGCCAATTTCGTTGTCATCCAAACTTCCGTGTGATCAACGCAGAAAAATGCCAAGATCCGCCGATTAAACTGAAAACAAATCTCACGGGGATCACGGTCGTACATCCATTGCTGCTTTGCGTTATCAACGGTTTGACCGGTATATTGATTTTTCAATTCAAAGGCAAACACAGGAATGCCGTTGAGCACCAAGACCATATCCACGCTCTTTTTGCTGTCGGCAGAATAATACCATTGCCGGTAACATTCAACTTTATTATGCGCCCATAATGCGGTTGCCGTTTGATTTAGAGCGGATTCCGGTTTAAAATAACACACCCGAAAACGGATACCCCGATGCTTAAATCCATGACGCAGAACTGAAAGAACGCCTTCTACATCACACGCAGAAGAAAACGCAAAGCAAAACTTGCGAACAGGATCAACCTGATTAGCGTTTTCAAAGCGTGCCCATTCTTTAGGCTGGGTGCGTTGCACAAAATCAATCAGGGTATTTACATATAGACCGAATTTTGCGTCATATGTATCGGCACCTTTTGTATATCCGCCTGCCGGGGAAAGGAAGAAAGATTCTATATCTTCTTCAAATCGTTTTTCGGTTGTTTCAATTACCATTTCGTTTTCCTCGCACTTTCTGTTCAAATTTCCTTTTGATGGACTTACAGATAACATCTATATTGTCACAGAACAGGGTTTCCTCAGTAATGCCAAATAATGCAAGATCTTTCAATATGGTTGTCTTAACGCCTTTATTAATTATAATTCTTTCCGCAATACATTCATGGTCTTTTGGAATTTTATCAATATATGAGTAAAAACTCCTCTGATCGTGTTCAATATGGTTTGGGAAAAGAATATAACGCCCTTGCTGCGCCTGTTGCCTTATTTCTCTTACAGGTGCATATATGAAAAATGGGGTTTTGCAGCATTCCTCAATCCAGTTTCCACCTGCGTCATCTGTTTTGTGGCAAATTTCATTTGTTTGATCTTGTTCAAGAAAATATGGCTGACGTTTAACTGCGCCATAAAACAAACTTAAATTCAAAAATGTAGACCGAGCAAACCGATAACTGTCTGCAATCGCATTAACCACGGGATAATTGGCGATATCTAGTTCATTGATTTTGAACACGATCACCTCACCGTTCACTGGATCGTTTCCTAAACAGGCAAAATACAGCGCAACTAGTGCATTTTCTGTAATATCTAAAAGTCTAGTCGGAATTCCATGATGCTGAAGTAGTGCTAACAGTTCTATTGGTGAAAGCGTATCGTTGAAAATATTCGGTAATTTGTATTTTGCCATTTCAATCATATTACGCTCTTCGCCAAAAATGGAAATATCACAAGAAAACCGTTGCTTTCGGGCAATTGATGGAAGCAACTCGAAGTTTTCATTAGGCTGTCCTCTAAAAAGCAATATTTCGTTCTTAGGTCCGCCGTCTTGTATAAGAACATTATTTAATTCGATAATCCGCTGTACAAATTCAGATACGCTTGAAACTGTTGTTTCGGTCTGCATATATATCGCCCCCTTATTTAGAAACTTATTCCACCATTACTTGATTTCTGTCACTTCAGAAAACAGCGGTTCAGGTAAGAATGAATGTATTTTGCTTTGAACCATTATTTCTATATTTATATTTGTTATAAATTTCATTTCATCAACTGCTATTTTGCGGCAATCAAAATTTTGGATAAAACCAAAAAATGCGTTGGGTGCATAAATTCCAATCAAAATGGCAGGCGTTAAAGGATACAGTACTACTGTTTTGTCGTTTGCAATACCTAAGCTGGTCATTTTCCCTTGGTGTCCTTGGTCTTGAAGATCGGCAAAAAGCACAGGATTATCGCTTGTGATAAACGGCATAACATTTCTGATGCTATTATAATAAACAATCCAAGTCTTGTGATGTAATATAGCACAATATCTATCAAACTTTGATTCGTCAAATATCCCTTCTAATATCATGTTTTTGCGAGTTTCTGAGTCAAAAGAAATATTTTGAATTTTTTTCTTATAATCAGGCAATGTATCCGGAAAAGCTTCGATAATTTGATTGCGATATTCTTTTATGAAATGCTCTGATTTTTCCAATTGCTCATCTAAAAAAGCAGGAACACGAAAAGCCTGTGATAAAATAATTTTCGATAGGATTTCTTTATCTTCTTTTGAGAGAACATCTGCATTGTTCCGTGACAAGGTGATTTTGGCAATAATATTATCAAGAGGCTGACCGCAAAGTATATCAAATTTCTTATCAAGGAAATGTTCCCAATGCTTGCCGTCTTGTTGTTGATAGGTATCATAATAGTTTTCAAGATATGCAACATCGCTAACAGAACGTGTGAAAAATTTTATCCCGTCCTTTTTCTTGGAAGCCATACGAGTACCGATTATGTATTTTTTGCCTCTTTTCACAGCAAATCGTTTAAGATATGCCTGTGGCACGATATGCTGTTTGGTAAAAGCCTTACCCATAACTAAATGACCTCTTTTTTCCCTGTCACATACTCATAAATGAGTGATTTTTTATATTTTTCGATTTCGGTGATGTATTGCTCTTTCTTTAAAATCAAGTTGTCAATTTCAGTGCATTTTGTATTTAAGAATTCCGCAATTTGTTCTTGTTCTTCTCTTGATGGAGTAATGACTTTCAGCCATTTCAAACCATCCCAATTAAGGCTCTGACGAACTCCTGCCCCCATACCGTAAAAGCCCTTTGAAATATCAAAAGAATGAAGATAATAATATAGATATTTCGGAATAAAGTTGCTACGATTCCTAATTGTTAAATATGCCGAGGTTATAATTCCTCGCTCTTCGGAAATCCCCACTCGCAGGCTTGTATGATCATTTTGAAGGTCGGTAAGGCGGAGAACAATATCGTCTTTTTCTATGATATTATACCCATCAAAACTTTCTGGAAGTAGCCCTTCAACGGCATCTATATTTTTCCTCTTTATTTTTCCATAACTTAACGAAAGTAGATTATTTTCTATCAATTCTACATTCTTATTTTTCACCTGTGTGCAAAGTTGAAAAATTGTATTTATACCCCAACTTTTTGGTATCTCCCCAATCCATTCAATCCCGCTGTCTTTCATTGGTCTGTCGCCACGGATGCCTTTTGTGACAGCCTGTGTAATAACGGATTGCTTCAATTTTTTATATTCATCAATCGAGGCACGGGTCTTTTTCAGAACAGCATCGATTTCAGCACACTCTGAATTCAAAAATTCGGAAATACGTTTTTGTTCAGCATATTCTGGAACAGGTACGCATATGGATTTCATCTCTTGCCATCGAGTTGTCCATAAATCAGCTACTATCCCGTGCCCCCATTTATAAAACTCGTCTGCAAAAAGCGTTGTATGAAAAAGCCAATCATAATAACCAGGGTGCATAGTTGTTCTTGGTGTCAATATGATATTAATTAGTGATACTGATCCATCCAATGGGGAAATTCCGCACGAACCCCGTCGATCGGATCGACTATTAATTGCAAAATCGCCTACACGAACTAATTTCCTGTTATCACCATCATCTGTTTTAGCAGCAGATGCAAGTTGTGGTAAAACACCTTGCATCGTTACGGAAAGCGGTTGATATTCCTTATCAGATACCTTTTCATTTCGTTGCGTATATAAGCTCCCGATTTTTGACATATTCCAATTTTGGGGAATATCTCCAATCCATTCAATCCCACTATCTTTCATTTCACGCATTGTTTTCACCGCCTTTTCGGGTATAACGAACAATCAGACAAATAATTGCAGCTGTCACCAGAATGCCGCCAAGGATACTTACAATGAGCAGCCAATGTGCAAAAATAAGCTTTGCAAGCCAAATCACAAAATATGTAATTGCCCATATCACAACAAATACAATCAGGCGAATAATCCAATGTAAAACAGAACCGACCGTACTGCCGCTGATCATACCGCCATCATATAAATCGCCCACAGACCGGAACGCAATGGCGTATGCAGCAAATGCAATAATTGCAAGAATAATCCATTCCCAATACCATGCAATAGGCAGACCGAGCGGATCGGTAAATATGTCAAACAGAAAACTCAATACCTCTCTCAAAGTTCATTCTCCTTATGAAACAGCGCATTTAGGCTTTCGGAAATTTCGCTTTCCAGCTTTTTAATGCGCTTTACAATATCGTCTACCGGTTCCGGCGGCTGATACTCATAAAAGTAGCGTGTCATCGGAATCTCGTATCCGACCTTGGTTTTGCTCTTATCAATCCATGCATCAGGAGCGTACGGCAAAACTTCCCGTTCAAAGTAACGGTCAATATCCTGCACAAGCGGTACATTCTCCGTATCACGTAGATTTTTATCTGCGACAGGCTTGCCTTTTTTCAGGATGATTTCGCCGTTTTCGTCTCTCTGTGGGCGCTCTACAACGATTTTGTTGTATCCGAATTCCTCTGAGCCAAAAATCTTGCTGTGACAATAAATGCCGTTTTTATCACCGTAAACAGCGTCATTCTTATACTCGCCGTATGCTTCTACAATCAGATTGCGGCAAAGATCGGTAATATCGTTGCGTTTGGTTCCGATAGACTTCCTGCGCTGCTCATAGCAATGGGAAGCATCAATAAGCTGTACCTTCCCTGTACGATAGGCTGGCTTGTCCTTGGATAAAATCCAAATATAGGTGCTGATTCCCGTATTCATGAACTGGTCGGTAGAAAGCTGAACAATTGCATCGAGCCAGTCGTTTTCCAATATGTACTGACGGATGTTAGAGGGGCCGCTGCCTGCGTCGCCCGAAAACAGCGGAGAACCATTCTGAATAATTGCCATTCTTCCATCAGGCGCAAGCTTGGAAAGACCGTTCAGCACAAAAAGCTGCTGACCATCGCTGATTTTCGGAAGTCCCGGAGCAAATCTTCCCAGCTCACCAAGTTTAGCTTCCGCTTCGACGGCCTTTTGCTCTCGCTTCCAATCGATTCCAAACGGAGGATTGGAAATGCAGTACTTAAAAGTGAAGCCTTTAAACTGGTCATCAGAAAGAGTATCCCCAAACCGCATATTGTTTGGATCGCCGCCACGAATCATCATATCTGCCTTTGCGATAGCAAAAGTAGAGGGATTAAATTCCTGCCCGAAACAGGTAACCTCTATGTCTTCGTTCAACTCGTGGATTCTCTCTTCCATACAGGAAAGCATCTGACTGGTGCCCATTGTCATATCATAGACTGTGACATTGCCTGTTTCATCAAGCTTTGCATCCGTAAGAAGCAGGTCGGTCATCAGATAAATAATATCACGGCTGGTAAAATGGGCTCCGGCTTCTTCACCAAACGACTCCGAAAAGCGGCGAACCAAATCCTCAAAAATATAACCACAGTCCACGGCGCTGATTTTATCAGGGCCTAAATATCCCTTTTGTGTATTGAACTCTTTTATTACAAGATACAGGGTATTGCTTTCAACCATTCTGCGGATGATGTTATCAAAGTCAAATTTAGCAAGAACATCCTGCACATTCGCTGAGAAACCTGCCAGATAGTCACGGAAATTAGCCTCAATATTTTCAGGATCTGCAAGCAGCGACTCAAAAACAAATTTGCTTGTATTATAGAATTGATAACCGGACGCACGAGTTAAAAAGCCGTCAATTACCGCTAAATGTTTCTTTGATTCATATTCTTTTAATACAACTTCGTGCGTAGGCAGTAAACAATCGTGAAAGCGCTTCACAACTGTCATAGGTAGGATAACAAGTCCATATTCATGCGGCTTAAACGGACCACGCAGCATATCTGCTACATTCCATATCATCGTTGCCTTTTCGGCAATATTTGTACCAACTACATTTATTTTATCATTTACCATTTGTGAGCACCTCTGTTTGTAAATGTTTTATCCTTATACGGACGTTAGCGCAGCATATCCTTGTAGGCCACCAGCGTCACATTCCCCATCTCACTCGCCCGGTCGGCGCAGCCTTTGGTAAATCCGGTTTTGGCAAAGAGGTAGTAGTGGACATTTTTATAGGGAAACAGCTCGCTGCGCTTTACAAGCGTTTCCAAAACGCCGAGATCGACTTTCTCATTCGTCCATTTGCACTCTCCGAAAAGGGCGGTGTTTTTATCCTGTTCGGCAAGAATATCGATTTCCGCCTGCCGCTTTTCCTTGGGATCGTTGCCCCACCAGCGGCCGAGGGAGGAAAACTCCACCGGGCATTCGCCATTCAGCAGCAGCTTCCAGAGGTACTGCTTGCAGATTTCCTCAAACACCTTGCCCATATAGTCGGACAGATGCGGCTCGATGCGTTTGTATGCCAAGTCGGCAGCGCCACGGGCGATGATTGAATTGTTTTCCGGCACAAAACGATACCAGAAGCGGAACATATTGTCCGCAATAGAGTAAATCGCTTTTCGGGACGCCTTTTCCCCATAAGGCGTCTCTTTTTCGATAATGCCGAGGGAGATCAGGTTTTTCACATAGGCGGAACAAATATTTGTGCTTTCGCCGACCTTTCCGGAAATCTCCGACATACGGGAAGCGCCGGTGGCAATCGCCGTGATGATGGCATTGTAGAGCGCCGGTTCCCGAACCTCCTGCTTGAGCAGATTTTCCGGCTCCTCAAACAGGGCAGAGTTAGGATTCAGGAATGTGTTTTTGATATTGTCCTCAATGCTCAGCTTATCGCTCATCTGAAGCAGATACTGGGGTGTGCCGCCGACAATGCCGTACACATAGGCTTTCTCTTCATCGGTGAAATTTTTGAAATACCGGCAAGTCTCCTCGAAATCAAAGGGGAGAATTTTCATCTGCGCCGTCCGCCTGCCGTAAAGCGGCGCTTTGTAGGCAAGGACGTGGTCTTCCATATAGGACATGGACGAGCCGCAGAGGATCAGCATCAGCTTGGAAATATCCTTGTATTGGTCGATCAAAAGCTGGATGGTGGAAGCGAGGCTTTTCGACGAACGGGCGACATAGGGGTATTCGTCGATGGCAAGGACGATACGCTCCTTTTCGGACAGCTTGAACACATACTCCAAAGCTGCCTGAAAGGACAGGAAAGAGGTTTCAGCCTCCATGCCGGTGCTGAAGCTTAGAATGCTCTTGCTGAAATTTTCGAGATTCTGCTTGGCGTTGCTCTCGACGCCCATAAAATAAATGGCGTTTTTATCTTCTATAAAGCGACTGATTAGCGCTGTTTTGCCGACACGACGGCGGCCATAGATTACAACAAATTCAAACTTATCCGATGCGTATAACTTGTTCAGCGCCGCAAGTTCACGCTCTCTGCCGATAAACATGACGGTGTCCTCCCATCTGCCGATAGATTCTCTGAATATAGTATATCACAAAATTAAAATTAGTCAAGTATGATTCGGTAAATCACACTTGACTAATTTCTTTCTCGCTTTTTCTGTTGTTACGCAAAAATCAAGTCGGAACAAACGGTTTCTGCCACCCGATTGCGGATATTGTTCATTTTCTGCACCCACTCCATTGGATATTCCGCTTTCAGTTGTTCGGTCAAGCCCTCCAGATCGGCGTATTCTTTGACCAGCCGAAGAAAAAGGAATTGCGCTTCTTCCTCTATATCGGCGAGATGGGAGCGGAGCTTGCCGGAAGTGAGCAGATTGCAGTACAGGATTTTGTGGTGCTGCTTTAAGTACTGTCTGCGGCGATGCGCCCACACGCCGATTGGGCGTTCTTCTTCGTCGGGTAAAGTTAGATTTGGTAGGCGGTAGTCGCCCTGCATGGTGTATGTGCCGCCCGTTTGTTCATATAGTGTTTTTCCCATAGTGCAAAACCTCCTTTGATACCGTCATTGTACCAAAGGAGATTTTACTTTACGAATGTACGATTTTCAAAATTACAGTTTCGCCTGTTATTCGTCATACTTTCTTCCGGGGACGGCTTCCATATCGAACATGGCAAGAGCGGCATTGACCTTGTCCATCCGAACCGTTTCTTTTCCCTGCTCCAGTTCTCGGATAAAGCGAAGCCCCAGCCCACTGCGGGCGGCAAACTCCTCCTGCGTCAGTCCGGCGGCTTTTCGGTTTTCTTTGATAAATGCGGCAATCTTATTCACGGTACGATAGCCTCCTCAATATGAATTTGCATTTATTTTATACCCTAAAAGGTATAAATCTATGCGTTTGCAGACTGAATACACCCTATCGGGTATAAAACAAGCCTTATCCAGAGCATTTGCCATTACTCTACACCTCCTTCGCTGTCTGTTGTGTGCAGGTCACGGATTTTCCGCCAGCTGGAAAAGCCTTGCAGGGTGCGGATGTGCCACGGCGATTTGCGGGTGATGGTGCGAAAGTAAGTTGAGCAAAAGAACTCCACCAAATAAACCTTCGGAATGTGGTTGACATTGTTTTTCCGGAAAAACTTGATGTGTCCCTGATTGCACCAGTTGTTGATGGCGGTTTTTCCGTAGCCGGTGATTTTGGAAACTACTTGTGTGGTCAACACGTCGGGATAGTCGGAGAGCAGCTCCGTATAATACAGCCGCAAATGCTCCCGCACGATTGGGGGTACCTGTTCCTCCATCTGGACAGTATAATCACCTTTGTACCAGCCCGCCGGAGCGGAGTAGCTTTCGGGGAACACCTTGCGGTTTTCCAGATAGGCAATGATATCCTCCTTTTTGATTTTGTAGCAGCGTGTTTTCCTGCCCGTGTACTCGCAGGGGATTTTCCCGCTTTGGAGCAGGTACAGGGCGGTGGATTTGCTGATGTGGCAAATGCGATACAGTTGGTCTTTTGTGATCACATCGGGGACGGCGTCCCAGTTGATTGCGTTTTCTTTCATGACAATACACCTCATATCTTGATAAACTTTGTCGGCATTCGAACTGTTCGTGTATTGCCTTTTCATTTTTGTTCTTTCCGTTCTTTCCGCAGTTCTTTCCAAAAGCGGAAAAATCGTGGATTGGAACCGACGGGCGATTTCTCAGTGTTTTCGGGCGATTTTTTCAAAAAGTCCAGATTTCATGCGGGTTTGTAGGCGTACAAGGCTGACTGAAACTGACAGGAGAAACCATGTAAGTAACAGACGGCGATAAAACTCGAAATCAGTTTGCGAGCAATCGCACGAGGGTTCGAATCCCTCCCGCTGCGCCAGAACAGCCGGCCGGATCTTCCGGCCGGCTGCTTTTTTATAGCTTTGCACAGCAAGCTATAAAAAGCGGCCATGTGGGCCCTCCGTCCCACGGCCTTAAGAGCTCAGGCGCCCGGGCACAAAGTGCCCGGATGCGCGTAAAAAATAGTAGCTGCGCCGACTGTTTTTATCCCTTTTTGCTTGAGAGCCTTGACTTAAGTATGAAATCGGACTATAATAAACGCATTGAGTCCGAAATCGGATATGGGAGGCATGCATATGGGACAGGGCCCCGGAATACGGGAATTCAACCGGCTTTACAAAGAGCTGGACGGTCTTTACCACAATCTTGCACTGCGGCAGGGGCTTTCCGACAGCGCCTCCATCATTCTGTATGCGCTTTATCTTCTGGGCGACGGCTGCCTGCAGCGGGATATCTGCGATCTGTCCTACATCAGCAAGCAGACCATCAATTCCTCCATCCGCAGGCTGGAACAGGATGGCTATCTGTATCTTCAGCCCGGACGGGGCAGAGACATGCACATCTGCCTGACGCCGGAGGGCCGCAGGCTGGTGGAAGAAAAGGCCGCCCCTGTGGCCGCCATGGAGGAACGCGCGTTTTCCGGCATGCCGCAGGAGGACCAGCAGGCCCTTCTGCGTCTGACGCACGCCTATCTTGCCCGCCTGCGGGCAGAGGCCGGGCGCATCCTGTAAATTTCCATATCCCATCGGAGGGCGTATGGCCGCAGCCATACAGCCGGAGAAGATGACGAGTGCGCTCGGTTTTGGAAATCCGGGCGCAATTTTTCTGCCGCGCGGACATGCGCGCGGCACATTTATCCCAACCGTTTCAAGGAGTAGCATACTATGAGGATCCAATTATCCGACCACTTCACCACGGGAAAGCTGCTGCGCTTTGTGGCGCCGTCCATCGTCATGATGATCTTTACCTCCGTTTACGGCGTTGTGGACGGCCTGTTTGTGAGCAATTTTGTGGGCAAAACGGCTTTTGCGGCCGTGAACCTGATTTTCCCTCTGCTGATGATCCTGGGCGCGCTTGGCTTCATGATCGGCACCGGCGGCAGCGCTCTTGTGGCCCGTACCCTTGGTGAAGGGGACAGCGGCCGGGCCCAGCGTTACTTTTCCATGCTTGTCTATGTGACCATCGGCGGAGGCATCATTTTTTCCGTGCTGGGGCTGCTGTTCCTGCGCCCCATCGCCGTGCTTTTGGGCGCACAGGGTGCCATGCTGGAGGATTGCGTCGTTTACGGCGGAATCCTGCTAGCGGGCCAGACGATGTTCATGCTGCAAAATGTGTTCCAGAGCTTTCTCATCACAGCAGAAAAGCCCCATTTTGGCCTGGGCGTTACTGTGGCCGCGGGGCTTACCAATATCATACTGGACTTTTTGTTCATCGCCGTGTTCCGCTGGGGCGTGGCGGGTGCTGCCATTGCCACGGCCGCCAGCCAGTTTGTGGGCGGCGGCGTACCGCTGCTGTATTTTGCCCGGCCCAACCGCAGCCTTTTGCGGCTTGGAAAAACGAAGCTGGACAGCCGTGCATTGCTGAAAGCCTGCACCAATGGCTCGTCGGAGCTGATGACCAACCTCTCTTCTTCACTGGTGACAGTGCTGTACAATTTTCAGCTCATGCAGCTGGCGGGGGAAGACGGCATTGCCGCCTATGGCGTCATCATGTACGTCAACTTTATTTTCATTGCCATTTTCATCGGTTATTCCATCGGCAGCGCGCCCGTGGTGGGATACCATCATGGAGCGGGGAACAGCACGGAGCTGAAAAGCCTGTTCCGCAAAAGCCTGCTGCTGGTGGGCGCGGCCGGAGTGGCACTGACTGCAGCTGCCGAGGCGCTGGCTCTTCCGCTGACAAGGATATTCGTGGGCTATGATGCGGCGCTGCTGGCGATGACCTGCCGCGGCTTTCGTTTGTATTCGCTTTCGTTCCTGCTCACAGGCTTCAACATTTTCAGCTCCGGCTTCTTTACAGCGCTGAACGACGGCTTTGTTTCCGCCGTTATCTCGTTCCTGCGCACGCTGGTGTTCCAGACAGCCGTGGTTCTGGTGCTGCCCGCTCTCATGGGGACGGACGGCATCTGGCTCGCCATCGTTGTGGCCGAACTTCTGGCTCTGGCGGTGAGCGCCTGGTTTCTGTGGCGAAAAAGGGGAAAATACCGCTATGCCTGAACGGAGCCGCGTCAAATCACATAATGGTCGGCGGACTGGGCCTCGGCCGTCAGATCTGCCAGCGTGACGCCGTCCAGATAATCCTGCACCAGCGCGTTCAGCTTCCGCCACATGGGCAGCGTGCGGCATTCGGCCCTGCGCGGACATTCCACCGGCTCCTGTTCCAGGCAGGCCACGGGGGCCAGGCTGCCCTCCGTAAGCCGCAGAATGCTTCCCACGGTATACTGCTCGGGCGACCTTGTCAGCCGGTAGCCCCCGCCCTTTCCGCGCACGCCTGTCAGAAACTGGCTCTGCACCAGACTTTTGAGAATGCTCTCCAGATATTTTTCCGAGATATCCTGACGCCGGGCAATAGCTTTGAGAGGGATATATCCCTCTGCCTGGTGCTCGGCCAGGTCAATCATAACACGCAGCGCATAGCGCCCCTTGGTGGACACCATCATACAGCCGTTCCTCCGTTTCTTTTTGTTTCCTCTGCCGCGGGCCCTTTCCCACGGCCTTTTTATTGCTCCGCAATAAAAAGCTTATCTTACTGACCGCGGGCCGGGGACGTCCCGCAAAGCCTAAAAACAGCCTGCGGCTATTTTTTATGGATTGTATAGACGGAAATTGTCTTATAACATCTTGCGAGTTTTATTGAGGTGCGGAAACTGCCTGCATTTTCAACCGTTTTCCCATTTCCGCTTGTACCTTCTCACATCGCCGTATAGGTTGGTTTTGTAGAGTTGGATACCATTTTAACACTACAGCTAAGATGATACAGAACAGGCACAGGGATGCAATCACGCCTGCAAAGGCAATTTAGGATAACTTTGTACACCATTATGGTTACGCATTCGAAGTTCAAAAACCTTGCCATAAAAACAGTACCGGCAATAAAACCGATGGGGTAAAATGCTTATACATGTCCCCCTGAAAACGCCATTTAGCTGCGCAATATATCAAAGAAAAGACCCTGCCTTGAGATTATCATTTCCTTTCTGTTCCTTTGCGAAAAATCCCGTAGCAAGCAGTGGAAAGGGGCACCCTTCCCGTAAAAATCACTCGTTTTCATCTATGACAGTATACAAATACAAATTTATTAAATTTCTCTTATCGGAAAATACATATAACCCTTTCCCGTTGCTGGATCGGTATAGTCGTGAACTGCTCCGACCAGCGACATACCTTCCTCATTCATTTGTTTAATGGTATCTTCAAACGCTCCATTATGGTTTTCAACAACTATATACTCATAACCTGGTATTATCCATTTTGTCCATCCAGCCGGTGCTTCTGCATTATCAACACATTCCACTCCCGCCAGATACAAGCCTCTGCTAAAGCCATCTTCCCAGGCATTAAATGCGTGAGAACTATCGGACATGGCTCCCCATATTCCCACAATATTTCCGTTTGTATCTTTCTTCGCCAGATGTGCTACTTCACTGAAGTGACCGTTTGCATCATCCCACAATTTCTGAATAAAGCCCGCGCCGTCTAGCGTTGAACCCTCTTTCCCAATGACAACAAACGCTTTTTTTATTACTTTAATCATTGTTCGCCTCCTCGATAAATTTAAAGTTGGTGCCTTTTATTGCCCTAAGAAATTCGGGCAACTCCGGGGACGCCAAAGTGCCAAAGTCATTGTAATTTTAAGTGTCTTGATACACAAAAACCAGTATTTGCAAGGGTATTTATGTTTTAAAGCTTTTCGATAGCAAAAGTTCAAACCCTGTTTTTTTTATTTCTCTGCAATAAAAAACTTATCTCAATGGCCGAGGACTGCCCATATAGTCCAAGACCCACCAAAAGCTATTTTTTAGATTTCCACATATAAACCTATTATACTGTTGGGTTAATAGGAATTCAACTGCAGACCTCGGCAAAAACTTCCTGCTTTCTCCTTGACAAGCGGACCGGTTCGGGTTATAATCCCTATAAACCTATCTGAAAGGTTGGTATTTATGAAGCCTCACACCTCAGATCCTTTCCGCACACAGCCGCCAGGGCGGCTGTGCCTGTGCTGGCGCTGTTGCTGACAGCCCTTTCCGCCCGGCTTTGCCGGAACATACAAGCACATCATTCAGGGAGGAAATTTTTATGAGCCGTATCTATACATCCGCTGACCAGCTGATCGGGGCAACACCGCTGTTGGAGCTGTCCCACATTGAACGGGAACACAGGCTGAAGGCCCGCATCCTTGCCAAGCTGGAATATTTTAACCCGGCCGGTTCCGTGAAGGACCGCATCGCCAAAGCCATGATCGACGACGGGGAAGCCCGCGGCCTGCTGAAGCCCAGTTCCGTCATTATCGAACCCACCTCCGGCAACACCGGCATCGGCCTTGCCTCTGTGGCAGCCGCGCGGGGTTACCGAATCATCATCGTCATGCCTGACACCATGAGCGTTGAGCGCCGCCAGCTGATGAAGGCTTACGGTGCAGAGCTGGTGCTCACCGAGGGTGCGTTGGGCATGAAAGGTGCCATCGCCAAGGCGGAAGAGCTGGCCAAAGAGATTCCGGACAGTTTTATCCCCGGGCAGTTCGTCAACCCGGCCAACCCCGCTGTACACAAAGCCACCACGGGGCCGGAAATTTGGGCCGATACCGACGGCAAGGTCGATATCTTTATCGCAGGCGTGGGCACGGGCGGCACCGTCACCGGCGTGGGCGCTTATCTCAAGGCGCAGAACCCTGCCATCCGCGTAATAGCCGTGGAGCCTGCGGCCTCTCCGGTGCTGAGCAAGGGCACAGCCGGGCCGCACAAGATCCAGGGCATCGGCGCAGGTTTTGTGCCCGAAGTTCTGGACACTCATATTTATGACGAGGTCATACCCGTGGAGAATGAGGACGCCTTTTCCGCAGGCCGTCTGGTGGGCCGTCTGGAGGGCGTGCTGGTGGGCATCTCCTCGGGCGCGGCTGTCTGGACCGCCATTCAGCTGGCCAAACGGCCGGAAAACGCGGGCAAGACCATCGTGGCACTGCTGCCCGACACCGGCGACCGCTATCTTTCCACGCCGCTGTTCGCCGACTGAACGCTGCCGGAAAGGATGAGCATATATGGCTATGACGTTTGAGGAAGCGGAAGCTCTGCTCACCCCGGCCCAGCAGGATGCGCTGGCGCGCTGTGCATTGGAGGACGCGCCGCTGCCAAGCCCGTTGTCGGAAGCACAGCGTGTATTCTGCTTCGGCCTTTCTGTGCTGTGTGAATACGAGCAGCGGGATGAAATTTTTCGCTATCTGCTCTGATCGTACATCCCGCCACGGTCATCGAGGTCGTTTTTTCAGGCCTTGCATGCCGTCCCGCGTCCAACCGGGTAAGCATTACGGAACAATCAAAAAACCGCCGCCCGCGGATTCCCTCTTATGAGGGCTGCGCGGGCGGCGGTTTTTACAGTTGCCGCTCTCCTTTATCTCGGGACGGGCGCGTATCAAACCCGTCTGTGCTCAAAACGCGGCGCGCCGTTTTCCACCATGACCACACCATAGCTGCCGCGCCCCTGCACCCGGGAAAGCGCGCCGGGGTTGAAAAGCACCACACCGCTCCGCTCCTCGCAGCCAGCACAGTGGGTATGTCCATAAAGCGCTGCGTCCGCACCGCGTGCACGTGCCGCATCAGCAAGTGTATCCAGTTCGTTTTTTACATTATATAAATTACCATGTGTATAATAAAATAACACACCGCCGAAAGCGGCCAGCCCGTCCGGCGGGGCAAAGGAGGCATAATCGCAGTTGCCCCGCACGCTGTAAATCTTCAGCTCCGGGCGCATATCCTGCAGGTTCTCCGCTTCCCGCAGACCGTCTCCCAAAAAAATAACGGCGTCTGTATCCGCTTCGGCATCCACCGCGCGTTCCAGCGCGTCCAAATCTCCGTGGACGTCGGAAACGACCAGCAGCTTCATATGCTTTCCGCCTTTCAGGCCGCGCCTTACTCCAGGCAGCGGCGGTAAATTTCGCTCTTGGAAAATGCACTGTGCGCAGCGGCATATTTTGCCGCCGACGTGGCGCTCTGGCCCGCGGCCATCTGTTTTCGCGCCAGGCCGACGGCGTCGTCCAGCGTCAGTTCCTGCGCAGGGCATGGCTGTGCGCCGGCCATCACCAGCACAAACTCGCCCCTGGGCGGGTTTTCTTTATAGTAAGCGCTGGCATCCCCCACGGTGGTGACACGGATCTCCTCGTGCAGCTTTGTCAGCTCCCGGCAGATGGTCAGGCTCCGCTCCGGTCCGAACGCCTGCTCCAAGTCTTGTAAAGTCGTGGGCAGTTTATGCGGTGCCTCGTAAAAAATCACGGTGCGCTCCTCGTTTTGCAGTGCGGCCAGCCGCTCCTTTTTCTGACGGCGGTTGGTAGGCAGAAAACCTTCGAACACAAACCGACCCGTCGGCTGCCCGGAAACGCACAGCGCCGTGACAGCGGCGCTGGCCGCGGGCACGGGCACCACGGGAATGCCCCGGGCGTGTGCGTCCCGCACGATGACCTCCCCGGGGTCGGAAACGGCGGGCATACCCGCGTCGCTGCACAGCGCGCAGGATTCCCCGGCCTCGATGCGGTCCAGAATATAGCCGCCCCGCTCTTTCAGATTGTGCTCATAATAGCTCACCATCGGCTTTTTCAGGCCCAGGTGGTTCAGCAGCTTCAGCGTCACACGGGTGTCTTCGGCGGCAATAAAATCCGCTTTTGCAAAGGTTTCCGCCGCGCGTGGGGTAAGGTCGCCCAAATTGCCGATGGGCGTTGCCACGATATACAAAGTGCCGCTCATGGGGCCTCCTTTTTCGGTTCTGTTCCGTAAATTTCCAGCATGGCCGCGCTGGGGCGGCCGTCTGCCCGCGCGGTAACGAGCGGGGCCGGCACGCGCAGGCCCGGCGCGCGGTTTTTCTGGCCTTCCACCAGCACCAGCCAGGGCGCTTTTTCAGGCCGGGCCATAACAAATTGCAGACGCTTGGGTTCAATGCGCGCGCCGCGCATTGCGCACAGCACGTCCGCCAGGCGTTCCGGACGCTGGCACACACACAGCCTGCCGCCGTCTTTCAGCAGCAGACCCGCAGCCGCGCATACATCGGGCATCGTGCAGGAAAGCTCATGGCGCGCACCCGCCCGCGCCGCGTCCGGACTGACGCGCCCACCTGTAAAATAGGGCGGGTTGCAGGCCACGACATCGCGGCTCTGGGCATATGGGTGCAGGCCTGCAAGGTCCCGCAGATCTGCTGTGACCGGCGTGATATGCCAGGCCTCCGCAGCCTGCACCGCCGCGTGCAGCTGCGCTACGGCGCCGGGCGCGATATCCAGCGCAAGGCATGGGCCGCGGTGCCCTCTGTCGTGCCAGCGCAGGGGAATGACCCCGCAGCCGGTGCCCAGATCGCACACAGCCTCGGCGCGGCGCACGCGGCAAAAGTGAGCCAGCAGCAGTGCATCCTGGCCAAAACGGTGGCTTTGCGTGATGAAAACGGGTGTGCCGTTGGCAAGGTGTTCCTGCTGCAAAGGCGGAGGCTCCTTTCGAATCGGTTTCAGCGGCACGCCCAAGTAGAGGAGGCCGCTCAAATCAAAAATTCAGGCCCCTCGCGGATGCAGAGGCCGAAATCGCCTGAATAAGGAAAAAGCAAGGCGGGCACGCACGGTGCCCGCCTCTTTGTTGCTTTGCTCTGCTTTTCCCGGGAAATCAACCCTCGGAAATAGCGGAAACCGGGCATTCGCCGGCGCAGGTGCCGCAATCCAGGCAGGCGTCCGCGTCGATGACATACTTGCCGTCGCCCTCGGAAATCGCAGAAACCGGGCACACGCCAGCGCAGGTGCCGCAAGCGATGCAGTCGTCAGAAATTTTGTAAGCCATAAGTATCCATCCTCTTCTCCGCGCGATCGAATTTTTTACGGCAGCGTGCGCGAGCGGCGCGGGTCAGCGCATGCAGCCGCCAGAGGCTGTGCCTCCATGTGTTCTCATTTTAACATAAAATGCGGATTTTTCAAGGGGCGCAGGGCCACTTTCACGCACTTTTTACACGCCGGGAAACAGCTTTTCCCCGCACGGCCCGGCAGACGCAAACCTACGCGGGGCAAAAGCGTTCATTCGGTGATCTCTTCCGGCTCCGGGTCCGGCGCGATGGGTGCGCGCTTGCCGCCGCGCAGATACTGGCATTCGTCCTTGTGGAACGTTTTGAAGCCGGTGGCTGGGGGGTCCATCCGCACGCGCAGGGTACCGGAGATGACATTGGTCTCCACCACGGCGCCCACTCCCTCAGGCGTTTTGACAATGCTCCCCACGCCCGGAGTGATCCTGTTCAGATACTCATATGCCGGCTGCTCGTAGGCAAGACAGCACATCAGGCGGCCGCAGCTGCCGCTGATCTTGGCCGGATTGAGCGAGAGTCCCTGTTCCTTGGCCATTTTGATGGACACCGGCTGGAAATCCCGCAGAAAACGGCTGCAGCAGAACGGCTGGCCGCAAATACCCAAGCCGCCCAGCATTTTGCTCTCGTCCCGTACGCCGATCTGCCGCAGCTCGATGCGCGTGCGAAACACACCGGCAAGGTCCTTGACAAGGTCACGGAAGTCGATGCGTCCGTCGGCCGTAAAGTAGAACAGGATCTTGTTGCGGTCCAGCGTATACTCCACATCCACCAGCTTCATGTCCAGCTTGTGCTTGGCAATGCGCTCCTCGCACACCGAAAAGGCGCGTTTTTCGTCCGCGCGGTTCTGCTGCATGCGGCGCACATCCACGGCGTCCGCCATGCGCGTGACCGTCTTGAGCGGCTTGACGATGCTGGAATCCGGCACGTCATGAGGGCCTTTTGCTACCTCGCCGCACTCTGTTCCCCGGGCCGTTTCCACGATAACGTGGTCCCCCTGTTGGAGCTCCAGGTCGCCGGGGCTGAAATAGTAGGATTTGCCGTTCGCTTTGAAGCGGACGCCGATCACTTTTGTCATAGCTTCTTTCCTTTCGCCGCCGCTGCAATGGGTGTCAGTTCCGCCGCCCGCGGCATTTGAAGCGGCGTTTTATCAAGAGAGTGGGGGCGCGGGGAAGAAATATCCGCGCAAAGTCTCCGCCCGCCGGCAAAGCCCTCCCGCCCAAAGCGCAGGCTCATGCCGTCAGGCGCGCGGCAAGGCAGGTGAGCGCCAGCTTACCGCTGACATTGCCTGCCAGCAGCCGGGCCGTTTTTCCGGCTTCCCCTGCGCAGCGCGCGGCGCGGGCCGGGCTTACAGGGCTTTGGGCCGCCTCGCTGCCCCGCAGTGAAGCACTGCACACGTTCAGCAGCAGGCCAAGAAGCGCCTGTGTGCCCGCGCGGTCTTTTTCATATTTGGAAAGCAGCGCCAATGCGCCGTAAACGTCCTGTTTTTCGGCCAGGCCCGCCAGCTTCAGCGCGTCCAGCAAAAGCGTCCGCCCGGCCGCGTCCTCCAGGCAGCGCTTCGCACTGCCGATCTTCCCACCGAACAGCGCCGCATACCGAGCGGCCTCAGGCTCCTTTGGAAAGTGCTTCTTCAGATACGCCGCGCACACCTCCTCGGCCACGGGGGCCAGGGAATAGGCGCAGCAGCGGCTGCGGATGGTGGCCATCACGTTCGCCTCGCTGGGCGCCGTCAGGATAAACAGCACACCCTCAGGCGGCTCCTCCAGCACCTTCAGCAAGGCGTTGGCACTGGCGCCGTTCAGCTTGTCCGCGCCTTTGATGTGCACGGCGCGTCCCCCAGCGGAGAGCGCGGTGTTGAATATCTCCCGCCGCACCTCGCGCACACGGTCCACGCGGATATCCCCGGAAACGCCTTCGCCCGCCAGCAGCAGGTATTCCGGGCTTTGACCCGCCAAAACCTGAGCGGCGGAGGCGCCGCCGTTTGGGTAAAGGTAATCCGCGGCCAGGCAGCGCGCGGCAAAGCCCGCGCCTGTGCCTGCCTCGCCGCAAAGCAGGATACTATGAGAAAGCCGCCCGGCCGCAAGCGCGGCCGAGAGGCTTTCCTTGAGTGTTTCATTTCCGAGCAGGGAATCCAGCGCAGCCATTACAGCTTTTCAAAGCGTTCCACGTTGGTGACGAACACCGTCGCGCCGCCCACAGTCACTTCCAGCGGATAGGCCGTCGTGACACCGATGCCGTAGCTGGCGGTGCTGGGCACCACCTCTTTGCGCTGCTTGGAGCAGGAGGCGATCAGCTCAATGCACTTATCCACCTTTTCATCGTCGGTGCCGATGAGCAGCGTCATGTTGCCCGCCATCAGGAAACCACCCGTAGTGGACAGCTTTGTTACCGAAAAGCCGCCCTTCGTCAGTGCGTTACAAACAGCATTTGCGTCTTCCTTGTTGACGATCGCGGTAATCATTTTCATAACAATACCCCCTAAACATTACAGGGCGCGGGGTGCGCCTTCTGCTTGCTTTCATTTTAGCACAGATCGCACGAAAAATCCACTGCCGCGCGGGTGCAGGCACAAATTCCCCGTGTCAGCGCCAGTTACTGCGGTTCTGGTTCTGCCAGGTACGGCGCGTCTTATGGTATTTGATCTCCTGCTTGACCGTGCGGAAGAAATCCCCGCCGAAAAACAGAAGAAAGTTTGCCAGCGAGAGCAGCACCGCCGCCCGGGTGCTCCAGCCTCCCATCAGCAGGTCGATGAGACACAGCGCGCCCGAAAACAGGGCCATATACTTCATCTTAATGGGGATGATGAAGAACAGCAGCACCTGAAAATCAGGGTAGAGCATGGCAAAAGCAAAAAACAGCGACAGGTTGATGTAGTAGCTGGTGCCGTAACCTGTGAGCGCAGCCGCCAAGATGGCCCCGAGCATGCCGCACAAGTAATAGACGTTGAACTGGAAATCGCCCCAGGTATTTTCCAGTGTGTTGCCGATGAGATAGTAGAAATAAAGCGTCAGCACAAGGCCCAGCGGGCTGGTGCTCTGGGGAATGAACACAAAGGTGAGCAGCCGCCACACCTCGCCGTGCATCACGGCGGCCCAGTTCAGCGAAAAACGGCTGAGCAGCAGGATGTCTGGGTTGAGCAGATTGGCCAGATACACCATGGCCTGCCCCGCGATGATGACCAGCATCAGATGGGGAATGCAGATGCGGCCGAATTTCCGTTCGAGCTTATAGACCCATTTCATGAAACGTTTGGTTCCTTTCTCCACCGCCCGCGCCGCGGGCGGATATTGCTTTTTGTTGAATCCGCCGCGGGCGGAAAAAACCGGCGGCGATATAAAGATATTGTATCAAAACCTCTTTCAGTATTCAACAATTAGTTATGTACAAACTGTAACATTCGCGGAATATTGTGGAAAACCGGGGCCTATTTTACGCCCTTTTCAACGCTTTCCACAGGGTTTTCAACAAAAGCTGTGGAAAACCCGCTATACTCGGTGTAAAACTCGGTTGAAATGTTGAAAGTTTTCCTTGTCCGTGTTGAAAAACGCTCCGCGCCGGATCCCGGCGCGAAGCGAAGCATGGCATGTACTTTTGTTTTGAAGTATGCAGTTTGGGCGCATATATATTTGAAGCTGCCGCATGAAAATATATATTTTCTAGAGATGGGGCTTCAAATCTTTTTCTCACGGGCTCACCCACAAAATATTGGGGATGTGTTTGCCGCCTTATGCCGACGCATCTTTATCCGCATTTGGAGAAACCGCAGTTGCGGCAGATGACACAGCCTCCCTCATGCTCCACGGGGCCGCCGCATTCGGGGCAGATATGTATCTCCGACGCCGCGGCAGGCACATGGCTGCCGCGGGGTCCGGCCGTGGCCGGGCCGCCGGCCGCCGCGCGGCGCTGCCCGGGCGTGGGCTCCGCCTCAGGATGCTGGACAGCGTTGTTGTTTTCACGGATGAAACGGTCCACTTTGGCCAAAACCTTAGCGATGGCGTCCGGGCAGGAGGTGCAGCTCATGCCCTGCTGGCGGATTGTGGACGGACAGCGGATGCCCTTGAGCTGGTCATACACTTCCTCCACGCTGATGCCACTGCGCAGCGCCACGCTGGCAAGGCGGGCCGTTGCTTCGCTCTGGCTGGGGCAACCGCCGGCCTTGCCTGTACTGGTAAACACCTCGCAGATGCCGTTTTCATCGTAGTTCACCGTGACGTACAGATTGCCGCAGCCAATCTTCATACGCTCGGTAAAGCCCATAGTGATGGCCGGGCGCGGGCGGGGCACGATGCGTCCAAAGGGATGCTGCGCGGCGGCTCCTCCTTCTTTTTTGACGCTGCCGATGTTCAGCACCTGGCTGTCCCGGCTGCCGTCCCGGTAGATGGTGACGCCCTTGCAGCCCATTTTATAGGCCAGCATATACACTTCAGCCACTTCCTCGCGGGTGGCGGAGTGGGGAAAATTCACGGTCTTGGACACCGCATTGTCCGTGTGCCGCTGGAAAGCGGCCTGCATCCTGGTATGATATACCGGGCTTACGTCGTGGGCACAAACAAACACACGGCGGATGTCCTCGGGAATCTCCGCGATATGGGCGATGGTACCTTCTTTGGCGATTTTGCGCATCAAAGCGTCGGAGTACAGTCCGCGCTCCTGCAGCTTTTCCCGCAGCACCGGGTTTACCTCCAGCATCTCCGTACCGTCCATGATGTTGCGGATATACACATAGGCAAACACAGGCTCCACGCCGGAGGAGCAGCCGCCGATCATGGACAGCGTACCCGTGGGCGCGATGGTGGTGACGGTGCCGTTGCGCAGGAGATCGCCATCCTTGTAGATGCTCTCGGCAAACAAGGGGAACGCACCGCGCTGGGCCGCCAGCGTAGTACTGGCCGCGTGCCCCTCGGCGTTGATAAAGGCCATCAGCTTCTCCGCCAACGCAACGCCCTCGTCGGAATTGTAGGGCACCCCCAGATACAGCAGCATATCGGCAAAGCCCATCACGCCCAGGCCGATTTTGCGTGTGGCCCGTGTCACCGCGCCAATCTGCTCCAGCGGATAGTTATTCACGTCAATAACGTTGTCCAAAAAATGTATGGCCTGGCGCACAGTGTCCCGCAGCAGGCCGTAATCCACGGCATAGCCTTCCGGCGTTTTTGCAAGCATTTTCACCAGATTGATGCTGCCCAGGTTGCAGCTTTCGTAGGGCAGCAGCGGCTGCTCACCGCAGGGATTGGTGGATTCGATCTCCCCCTGGGATGGAACCACATTGTCCCGGTTCAGGCGGTCCAGGAAGATGATGCCCGGCTCGCCGTTGCGCCATGCCGCGTCCACGATCTTTTCAAACAGCTCCCGGGCGCTGCGTTTGCCCACCGGGCACCGGGTCTGCGGGTCGATGAGGTCGTAGTCCCGGTTTTCCTCCACGGCCTGCATGAACGCCTCGGTGATGCCCACCGAAATATTGAAATTGGTGATGTCCCCGTTCACCTTTTTGCAGTCGATGAATTCCAGGATATCGGGATGGTCCACCCGCAGGATGCCCATGTTCGCCCCGCGCCGGGTGCCGCCCTGCTTCACGGCCTCGGTAGCCATATTGAACACGCGCATAAAGCTGACGGGGCCGGAGGCCACGCCGCCTGTGGAATTGACGGGCGCGCCGTTCTGCCGCAGACGGGAGAACGAAAAGCCCGTGCCGCCGCCGGATTTGTGGATGAGCGCGGCGTTTTTCACCGTCTCGAAAATCGCCTCCATGCTGTCCTCCACAGGCAGCACAAAGCAGGCCGAAAGCTGCCCCAACGGGCGGCCCGCATTCATCAGCGTGGGAGAGTTTGGCAAAAAACACAGGCTGGTCATCAGCTCGTAAAAGCTGTCCGCCAGCGCAGCAGTATCCGCGTTTTCATCATAATTCCGGTCTGCCGCCGCCACGGCCGCGGCAACACGGCGGAACAGGCCCGCCACATCCTCCGTGTGGTTGCCCTCCGCGTCCTTGGCCAGATACCGCTTTTCCAGCACCTGCAGCGCATTTTTCCCAATGTCTTCGATCGCCATTTCTTTTCCTCACCTTTCTTCAATTCTCCAATTATCATACGCTTTTCATTCTAACACCATATATTGTGTCTATCAAGAGAATTCCGGCTCATCCGCACATAAATCTTGTAGAACTATTTCTGCACTTTTTGTGCGGGGTAACCAAAGCCGGCGGCATACCGCCCGCCGGGACTCTCCCGTGCCGCACAAAAAAGGCCGCACCCCGCCGAAAACACGGAGCGCAGCCAAAATATGCTTTTCTGCCGGGCTATTGGTCCAGCTCCGGCGGGGTGAAGCCCTCGCCGAACACCTCGCTGGCCTCGGTGATCATCACAAAGGCGTTGGGGTCCACTGCATGGGCCGCGTTGCGCACCTTGAATATCTCCGCCTTGCCGCAGGCACACAGAATAAGATGCCGCTCAATGCCCGAATACGTACCGATGGCCTTGATAAGCGTTGCACCCCGGCCCGTTTCCTCATCGATCTTCTTCGCAGTGGCATAGCCGTCGGTGGTGATGATGATGGCCAGCTTGCCGCTGCCCGCGCCGTAGATGATCTTATCAATGATCACCGACGCCGCATAGGTGGAGATAACGCCGTACAGCACTGCGTCGATGTTGCCGAACACAAAACCGCCCAGCACGATGACAACAAGGTCCGTCATCAGAGTCACTTGGCCCATGGAGAAATGCGGCTTGAGCTTTTTGATGGTGACGATGAGGAAATCCGTGCCGCCGGTGGACGAGCCGCGCATATAGATCAGCGCCAGACCTGCGCCCATAAACACACCGGAAAAAATGGCCGCCAGGAAACTGTTGCCCGTGTACAGCGGCGTCAGCGGGAACACAAGGTCCAAAAACAACGTGGAAATGACCATCGTCTTGAAACTCTTGAGCAGAAACTTGCGCCCCACCACCTTATAGCTGATGATGATGATGGGAATGTTGATGATAAGGGTCATCGTGCCGATGGGCAGATCCCACAAATAATTGCAGATCAGCGCCAGACCCGACACGCCGCCGGGCGCAAAATCCGCTGATTTGGCAAACGTATAAACGCCGATAGCAAACAGGATACTGCCCACAACATCGTATACCGTATCCACGGCAAAGGTCTTGAGCGCCTGTACGCGCTGGGCCTTCGTGCGCTTCGGCCTCTTTTGCTGCTTTTCTTTTTTCATAAAACAGACGCCTCCCTTTCCACACACCGCCCGCACTGTCTGCGCGGGCGCCGCGCGTTGCTCCGGCACCCAAACGCCGCCGCGCACTTTTTATTATACACGATTCGGGCCGCAAAACAAAGGGGATTCTTTGGCGGCAAATTGCGGAAAAGGGATTGACAGGCGGAAAGAAAGGGAATAAAATGAACATTGTTCAGTTTGGAGGTCGAACTCGATGAATAAAACTGCGACGTCCCGGCAGGCGCTTCTGGAAGCCGCGCGGGAGATCGCGCGGCGGGACGGGCTGGGACACATCAGCATCCGCCGCACGGCCGCCATGTGCGGCGTGTCTGTCGGCACTGTATACAATTATTATCCCGCCAAGGCGGACCTTGTGCTGGCTGTGATTGAAGATTTTTGGAAACGCGTGTTCCACGGCGGCCTCTCCTGTGATTTTACCCATGGCTCGGATTTCAGCGCCGTATGCGGGCAGATCTATACCGCGCTGCGCACGCATCTGGCCCAGTTTGAGCACACCTTCCTGCGGGAGCTGGCAAGCCTGAACGAGGCCGAGCGCCAGCAGGGAAAAGCGCTGGAAATGCAGTATTGGGAGCACATTCGAGCGGGCATGCTGGCTGTACTTGCCAGGGATGCCCGTGTGCGGCCCGGCGCATTTACGGAGGCTTTCACCCGTGAGCAATTCGTATCCTTCGTATTCGGCACGATGATGTCGATGCTGCGGGCGGACAGAGAGGACGCCTCGTTTTTGCAGGAAGTCGTCTGCCGCCTGATTTATTGATGCAGGCAGTGCGGGCCTTGCACTGAAAAAGGAAAATTCCCCGTGCCCGGGCAGCCGGGTGCGGGGAAATACACTCATTAAAATGAACATCGTTCAGATTGGAGAGAAGCATATGCAGGCAATTATGGAAACTCTGTTCGACGCCGCCTATCTTGTCACGGTGGTGACGCTGGGGTGTATCATGGTAAAAAGCGCGCAGGACCGGGAAACGAAATTATTCGGCTGGATGGCCGTCATTCTGGGCTGCGGCGATGCATTTCATCTGGTGCCCCGGGCCTGGGCGCTGTGTACCGACGGCCTGGCGGCCCACGCGGCAGCACTGGGAGCGGGCAAATTCATCACGTCCATTACAATGACAATATTTTACGTTATTCTTTACCATATTGGAAAACGGCGCTATGGCCTGCACATCCGGGCGCTGACGGGCGCCGTATACGCGCTGGCCGCGGCACGCATCGGATTGTGCCTGTTCCCGCAGAATGCGTGGCTTTCGGCGAACCCGCCGCTGTCCTGGGGCATCTGGCGCAACGTTCCGTTCGCACTGCTGGGCGCGCTGGTCATCGTGGTATTCCTGCGCGGCGCGCGGCAGGCGGGGGACAGGGCCTTCCGCTGGATGTGGCTGGCCATCGTGCTCAGCTTCGCGTTCTATATCCCGGTGGTGCTGTGGGCCGACGTCGTTCCGCTCGTGGGCATGCTCATGATCCCCAAGACCTGCGCTTATGTGTGGGTGGTCTGGATGGGCTTTTCGGATATGCATCGTAAAAGGAAGGAGACTGTCAAATGAAAAAATTGCTGAACACCGCATTCATTTACGCTCTGGCCGCGATGGCCGGCGGCGTATTCTACCGTGAATTCACAAAATTCAACGGGTTTTCCGGGCGCACGGCGCTGGGCCTGGTACACACGCACCTGTTCCTGCTGGGAACGGTGTTTTTCCTGCTTGCCGCGCTGTTTTCCAAAGAGCTTGACTGGGCCCGGGAAAGAAACTTCCGGCTGTTTTACGGGCTGTACAATACCGGGCTTTGCGTGACGGCGGTAATGCTGGCCGTGCGCGGCGCGGCACAGGTACTGGCGCTTCCGCTTTCCCGCGGGATGGACGCGGCAATCTCCGGCGTCGCGGGGCTGGGACATATCTGCCTGGGCGCAGGGCTTGTGGTGTTTTTCCTCTCCCTGAAAAAAACGGCGTGCACGGCCAATGTGCAATAATTAGCTGTAAAAAACAAAAGCCAGCGTTTTTCTCTTCGAAGAACGTTGGCTTTTTTATTTTCCTTTTTCATCGGAACGCCCCGCAAGATAATCCAAGGATACCCCGTAAAAATCGGCCAGCGTCATCAACGCGTCGATGGGAATCGCGACACGGCCCAATTCATACTTTGAATATGTGGTCTGCTTAATGCATAACAAGTCCGCTATTTCCTGCTGAGTCTTATCGTTATCCTCTCGCAGCGCGCGGATGCGCGTCAAATCCATTGCCTTCACCCATGTTTACTATACCCTAGTCTTATTGTGACTATTGAAATTTAGTCGCAATTGGACTATTATAGTAAAGAAAGGAGGAAATAGAATGGACAGCAAACATTTAGAAGAATTGACTAAAACAATTGCTGAGAGAAATGGGACCACGCCAGAAGCAGTACGCCGGGAAATGGAAGCCGCACGAAACAGCGCATGGGATACCGACGATTCCAGCGCTCGCGGTCGTCAAAAAGTATTGTTTCCCGCTGGAAAGCCGCAGCTTTCGGAATTTCTGGAGGTTATCGCAAAAGAAATCAAAAAAGCATAATGTCTCTTTTTTGATTAAAAGAGCGCCCCGCACCTTTCGGTGCGG
>OGXN01000370.1_pt1 | contig 59956 bp, 44 predicted proteins | sample 1576281 | NCBI WGS metagenome assembly OGXN01 (sample SAMEA3541494, study PRJEB24748) | human gut metagenome | biome: human gut; feature: human-associated habitat; material: faeces | place: China | collected 2012
TTCCTTTTCCTCCTCCTTCCTGCTTCCATATCCGGCAGTTGACGATTGAAAAGGATGATGGGGATTAGGGCGCTTTCTTCTGAGCAGGGCAGCTTTTCCCGCCATTATAATCCTCCTTGAAAGACGCTATGGATTTTGCATGTATAGTTGGTGCTATGCTTTCACATGCTTTTGCAGTTGGTTCGGTTCTGGGAACGGTCATGTCCCCGCTTGTTTGCGTCTCTGCCGCGGAAATGTCTCCCGTAGCGGCCGCTGAAGACGTGGTGGCGCGCGTGACTCCAGCAGCAAAAGGCGCCGTGTCGTTCAGCTTGAATCCGGCTCTGGGCAACAAGATTACGATTTCAGGCGCTCCCGGAGGCATCCGGGTGGAAGCATCTGACGTACGCCGCCTGGTGGCGGGGTACGGATGGTATCTGAAAAATATTGCCAAGGTGCATTTTTCGTGGAACGGAGACCGCCTGACGCTTCCCTCTCCGCTGCCTGCCCCATCCAGCCCTGTCACGATTGAATCTCCGTGGAATACCGTTTTTGCCTATAATTACTGCACCCTGTCTTATACGGCGGCTTTCTGGGATTGGAACCGCTGGCAGCGCGAGATTGATTTTCTGGCGCTGAGCGGGTTTACGCACGCGCTGGTGACGGCAGGGCTGGAGAAAACCTGGGAGGATTTCCTTATCGGCCTGGGGTATCCCCGTGAAAAGGCTCTCCGCTTCATCCCCAATCCCGCCTTTGCCGCCTGGTGGAACATGGGCAACCTGGAAGGACACGGGGGACCGTTGACCCAGCAGCAGATTGACAGGATGGCGCAGCTGGGGCGGCGCATCGTATCCCGCATGGAGCAGCTGGGCATGACGCCCGTGCTTCAGGGTTATGTGGGGTTTGTTCCTGCGGATTTTGCGGAGAACGTGCGGATGAAGGGCCTGAAGCTTATCCCGCAGGGGGAATGGGTCAATTTCAAGAGGCCGTGGGTCGTGGACCCCACTTGCGAGGCGTTTTCGGAGTTGGCCGCGGACTGGTACAAGGCTCTCCGCAAGGTGTACGGCATTTCCGGAAAAATGTTCGGGGGGGATTTGTTCCATGAGGGAGGCAGCAAAGGGGACATTGACGTGACGCGTGCGGCGCAGGCGGTGCAGGGCGCCATGCAGAAGGCTTCCCCGGGTTCTTCCTGGGTGATCCAGGCGTGGGGGGGCAATCCTTCCCGCGAGCTGCTGGCCGGAACGGACCCGAAGCATGCGCTTGTGCTGCAGCTTACCAAGGACATGGCTGACGGCGGAAAGAACTTGAGGACTTTTGACGGCATTCCCTGGGTCTGGTGTGAGCTGGCCAACTTCGGCGGCAATACGGGACTGTACGGAGGGGTTCCCCTTCTGTCCCGTCTGGGGAGTGATTTGGCCGGCTACAGGGACAAGGGGCTGACGGGAATGGGTACCTTGTCCGAAGGGCTGGAGACGAATCCCCTTCATTACGCCCTGTTCAGCGACCGTTTATGGACAGAGGAGGATATTCCGGTCCGGGACTGGCTCAGGAAGTATGCTCGCCAGCGTTACGGCGCCGCTCCGGAAGCGGTCGTGCAGGCTTTGGAAATCCTGTCTTCCTCCATTTACAATCCCGCCCGTTCGCAGGAGGGGTGTACGGAGTCCATTATCTGCGCCCGTCCGTCCTGGGACGTCCGCAAGGCTTCCACGTGGTCCAGCGGGGAGAGGTATTACCATCTGGGCGACATCGTTAAAGCGGCCCGCGGTTATTTGAAGGCGGCTAATGCCCAGCCGTCCCTGTTAAAGGAGGAGACTTTCCGCTATGACTTGGTGGATGTCGTCCGCCAGGCGCTTGCGGACGCCGCTTTTTACCAGCTTCAGCGGATCAGGAGCGCTTTTGACTCCGGGGATGCAGCGGCATACAGGAGGCAGGTGAAATCGTTCCTGTCCCTGGTTGCCGATATGGACGCCCTTCTGGCGACGGACAGCCAGTTCCTGCTGGGAACCTGGCAGAAGAAGGCGCTGGATTGGGGGAGCACCCGGCAGGAAAAGGCCTTGATGGACAAGTCCGCCAAAATGCTTGTGACTACGTGGATTGACCAGGCTCCCCGTACGCTGAATGATTATTCCAACCGCCAGTGGGCCGGGCTTGTTTCCGATTTTTATTTGCCCCGCTGGAAGAATTTTTTTGAATTCCAGCTGGATGTGCTGACCGGAAAGAAGGACCGTGCCGCCGCCCAGGCCGCCTTTATGGATAAGACGGTCCGTGAGGAGCTGGCTTTTGCGGGAAATGGAAAGGTGTATTCCACCAAGCCGTCCGGGGATACTCTGGCCGTCGCCAACCGCGTGATGGGTGCTCACCGGGAAATGCTGGACGCCCTGAGCGCGGAAGAAAGACATTCCACGGGAACTCCGTGGGATCTTCAGCAGGGCTCTCCGCTGCAATTTAACGTAACGGACCAGGTAACCGGGCCGGGCACGTATACCGCTACCTTCCAGTGGAAGAACGGTCCCAGCGCCCTGAAAATTCATTCCGTCAAGTTGTACGAGGGAGACAGGGAAGTGGCCGCAGATACCCATGAAGGCTGGACCGGGGTGGAGAATAAGGATAATTCCTACAGGCTTGATCTGAAGAAGTACCGCACCAACCTTGATTCCTATACCTTGAAGGCGGAGGTGAGCGGCGTTTCCGAAGGAGCTTCCAAAGGGGAAATGACGTTGAAGAAGGAGGCCCGTTGACATGCCGCCGGGCCAGGGCCGGACCTTCGGAATATTCTTTTTCCGGCGGTCCGGTGCCCGGTCACGGGTTTAGCGTGCCGCCTGGTAAATGCTGAACATCAGGATGGCCATGCCCGTCAGGGCCGCGCCGGCAATGATGCCGGAGGCGGTGGGGATTTTATATTCCTTGGATTTGGCACGGAAGAAGCGGTCCGCAGCCCAGCCGAGCACGGCCCCGGCAAAGAAGAGGAAGGAGTCATTCCACTGGATAGCCCACGCCAGCCCGAAGCCGATGGGGGTGGGGAGCCATTTTCCCGCGGCGGGAAGGTAGCGGGGGACAAGCACCAGAATGAGGCCTAGGATACCTCCCGCGATGATGGAGAGAACCTTGATGCTGTGCAGGTGGCTGAAACCCATGCCCAGCGCTTCCGCCGTGGCTGCCCATGTTCTGGCTCCCGGCGCATTGAATGCTTGGAGGGCGTCCACGTCCGGTACCATGGAGCGGAAGGCGAGCACGGAGACGAGGGTTCCCAGGAAGATTCCGGAGAACTGGGCGATGAATTGCTTGCGGGGATTGGCTCCCAGCAGGTAGCCCACCTTGAGGTCCACGAGCAGGTCTGCCGAAGAACTGGAGGCTCCGGAGGTGATGTTGGCTGCCATCAGGTTGGCCGTCACGTGTCCCGGCGCGATTCCGCCGAAGATGAGCTGCGTGACTTTACCCATGGCTCCGGTGGGCGTGATGTTGGCCTCCCCGGTAATCCGGCAGACGACCAGCGCCAGGAAGAAGGAGATGACTACTGCAATGCAGCTCATCCAGTACGGAACGTCAAAGGTGACATACGCCAGATAGCCGAGAGCCCCCAGGGAGACGAGCTGTCCTGCCAGGAACCAGCTCATGGGCGTTTCTATTTTTTCCACGTCCGTCAGCTCCCGCCTTTTAGTCAGGGAGAACATGGCGCCCAGGGAGGAGAAGGAGCGGACGATGCTTTTCCATTGGAATAGGAAGGCCACGATGCTGGCGACGACCATGCAGGCGGTTCCTCCCCACAGGGTCCAGCCCACGGCATCCCGGTAGCCGGCGCCCGCGGGAAGCAGTCCCTGGTTTTCCAGCCACGGTACGTAGAGAGCCCAGCAGACCGTACCGCCGACGAAGAGGCTGAGGGAGGTTTTCATGCCCACCAGCGCGCCTGCGCCCACAAACATGAGGTCCCATTTAAAGAAGATCGTGCGGTGGTACCAGTTGCCCAGGATTTGCTGCTGGGCGGTGCCCAGCCATTGTTCCCCTCCCGCCGCCATGGCGATGGCGTTGGCGGAGGCGAAGAGGGCGGAGTAAAGAAGGGCTTTGGCCTGTCCAGCCGCCTTTTTGCCTTCCGAGTAGAGCACCTTGAGGGTTTCCGCCGTGGCGATGCTGTCCGGAAACCTGATTTGCTCAATGTTAATCATCTGGCGCTTCATCGGAATGGCCATGGTAACGCCCAGTACGGCAATAAAGAATATCCAGGCGAAGGTGACGCCCAGCGGCATGTGCTGTCCCGTCAGCAGGAGCAGGGCGGCCACGGCGGAGGTAAGCGTGCCCCCGGTAGAGTAGCCTGCGGAGCTGGCGGCGGACTGCATGCACGTGTTTTCCAGAATGGTCATGGGGGATTTGGAGATGCCCAGGCGGACAAAGGCGTTCCAGAGGGCAAACGAGATAATGCCCGCCGTCAGGGCCACCCCGAAGGACCAGCCCATTTTAAGGTTGGCATACAGGTTGGTAAGGGAAAGGATGGAGCCGAGGAGCATGCCTACGATGACGGCCCTCCAGGTGAGCTGCTTCATTCTGTCGCCGGAGCCCAGGTAGACCCGGTCATACCATTGTTGTTCGATTTCATCCGGGGTGCCCTGGAAGCCGTCCAGTGGGAGCGGCTTTTCCAGGCAGGAGAGAGGAGCGTGGGAAGACTGGGATTCCGTAGGTGCCATACGGGCCGGAACATAGCATGTGCGGGCGCGCTGGAAAAGCCGTATCTGCCTTTCCTTTCCTCCGGAACCCCTTCCGCTTGGGGCTTGCCTGCCCGTGGCGCCCGTGGTTTAATGAATGGCATGAGCCAATCTTTTACGGATAAACTTGCCGCCCGCATCAGAAAGACCGGTTCCGCCCTGTGCGTGGGGCTGGACCCGCGCCCCGTCATGGATGATTTGCAGTCGGTTCCCTCCCTGTTGCGGAAGGTCGTGGAAGAAACTGCTCCGTATGCGGCGGCGTTCAAGCCGAATATCGCGTATTTTGAGGCCATGGGCCTGCGCGGCCTGGAGATGCTTGAGGAGTTGCTTCCGGATATGCCGGAGGATGTGCCCGTGGTGCTGGACGCCAAGCGCGGGGATATTGGAGAGACTCAGAAGTATTATGCGCAGGCATATTTTGAGCGTCTGGGCGTGGATGCCGTCACATTGAGCCCTTTCATGGGTTATGATACTCTGGAACCTTTTCTGGATTATGAAGGCAAGGGCATTTATCTGCTGACGGTCACTTCCAATCCCGGTTCCGCGGACGTGGAACGGCAGGAACTGGCCGACGGCCGCAAGGTTTATGAACTGGTGGGGGATATGGTGCGCCGTTCCGTGCAGGAGGGGCGCAAGACGTCCGTGGGAATGGTAGTGGGGCTGACCAATGCGGATTCCAGCATTCTGGAACGCATTCCGGATGCGCCCCTGCTGATTCCCGGCCTGGGGGCGCAGGGCGGCGACCTTTCCAGCCTGAGCGGTTCCGGCCATGCGGCTCCCCCGCTGGTTAACGTGTCCCGCGGCATCATGTACCAGAATCCGGAACTAAGCTTTGCGGAGAAGGCGGCCAGGTTTGCCCAGCGCATCCGTGAAGCTTTGGATTATTGATATTCATGCGTTTTTCCGGCAGATAACAAAATGATAACGGCCTGCTCATGGCGGTGCGGGCGCTTGTCAACGGGAAAGGCGCTGGTATATTGAACGGGCACTGCCTTTTTCCCTGCCCGTTTTTATGGATGAAAAGCCCGGAATTGTAAGATTCACGCCTCGTTCCACGTCCAAATCCGCCATGCTGATTGCGGTGGGGGTGGCCGTGGGCGTCCAGGTGGCTTTGTGTGCCGTGCTTGTAGCCATCCATTTTCAGGAGCTGTGGCTTCCTTCCGTTCAGGGCGGAGAGGTGGAAATGGAGTTTGTGGCCCCTGCCGAGGAGATTCTCCAGGAGCTGGAGGAGGTTCAGCCCGTGCCGGTGGATCCCGCGGTAGCTCCTCCCACGGTCAGCTCCATTCCGGAAATTACCGCGGATGAAGACCTGCTTGCGATGAAGCTGCCGGAGAGTGAGGATTGTTCCGAGATGAAGGATTTTCTTCAGGAGGAGACTCAAACGGAGTTTTTGCCGGAAGAGCTTTCCAGCATGCGCATTTCCATGAAGGAGGTGAAGCCCAGGCGCCCCGTAAAGACTCCTGCGGCATCTATGCCGGGTCCCCCTGCGCCGGATGAAAATGTGACTCCGGATAAAAAGGTGCGTTATAAACGTGCTCCATCCTTGCCCAATTCCGTCAATTCTTCTAAAGTCGGGAAGGTGAATGCCGTGGTGAAAGTTGTGGTGGGGGTAAATCCCCGTGGCGAACCTTCATCCGTCAATCTTATTCAGTCAACGGGAAATGCGGAACTGGACCGTCTTTTCATGCGCTGGGTGAAAGAGAATTGGACTTTCTACCCGGCGGAAAAAGACGGCTTGCCCATTGCTTCCAAGGTAGTGGTGCCCGTCAGGTTGAATATAGATTAACCTGTGCAGGAAATAAGAAAGATGCTTCCGGAGAAGACAGAAAAAAGGCCCATTTACGTGATCGGCCACCAGAATCCGGATACGGATGCCATTTGTTCCGCCATAGGTAATGCGGAGTTTTTAAGAGCCCATGGCGAACCTGACGCCATTGCCGCCAGATGCGGGGAGATGACGCTGAGAACGTCCTGGGTGCTGGAAAAGGCCGGATTGCCGGAACCGCTCCTGGTTTATGACGTAACGCCCACTGCCGGGACGATCTGCCGCCGTGACGTGATCAGCGTAAGTCCGGATGATACGTTCCTGACGGCGTACCGCAGGATGACGGAGAACTCCCTTCAGACCATTCCGGTGGTTGATACTGACCACAATCTTCATGGACTGCTGCGTTATTTTGATTTGCTGAGCCTGCTGATGCCTCTGAACATGACGGAGATGAATGTGCGCTCCGTTTTTTCCAGCCTGAGCAACATTGCCACTACCATTGACGGCAAATGCCTGACGGGGGAGACCCTGAGTGAGGAAGAGACGCAGAATATCATTCTGGTGGGGGCTTCCAGCGAACCGAGCGTCCGGACGAGGCTTGCCAATTACAAAAGAAAGGGCATGGTCCGGGACCTGATCGTTATTTGCGGGGACCGCCCGAACGTGCAGCTTTATGCCGTGGAGCACGGGGTGCGCGCCCTGGTGACCACCTCCGGGGCGTTCCCGTCCCTGGATATTATTGAGACGGCCCAGACGACAGGCACGTGCATTTTAAGCACCCCGTGGGATACGGCCAGTGTGGGCCAGTTGATCCGTTGCTCCCGTAAGGTAATGGAGCAGGTGCACAAGGATTATACGGTTTTTCCGGAGAATATGCCGTTGCCTGAATTGAGGCAGGCCGCAGTGAAGAGCAAGCAGGCGCTGTTCCCCGTAATGAGCATCAGGACCGGCAAGATGATCGGCGTGTTGAGCAAGACGGACCTGGTGGACCCGCCCCGCATGCGTGTAGCACTGGTGGACCATAATGAATTTTCACAGGCCGTCAAGGGGGTGGAGGAAGCGGAAATCGTGGAAGTCATGGACCATCACCGCCTGGGCACCCAGATTTCCACCCGGGATCCGATCCGCTTTTTGAATGAGCCTGTGGGCTCCACTTCCACCCTGGTGGCGCGCAGGTTTTACCACCGTGATGCGGAGCCTTCACAGGCCGTGGCGATTTGCCTGTGCGCCGGGATTCTTTCCGATACACTGAACCTGACGTCCCCCACCACGGCGCGGGCGGACAGGGAGATGCTGGAATGGCTGACCGGCATTGCCAAAATAGACGCCAAAAAGTTCACGGAGGAGTTTTTCGCCACCGGTTCCCTGCTGCGCTCCAAAACGGCGCCTTCCGCGATTATCCAGGCAGACAGGAAAACCTTTACGGAGTACGGGCACAAGATCAGCATCTCACAGATTGAGGAGATAGGTATCTTCGGCCTTCAGGAAGTTCAGGATGACCTGGTGAAGGAGCTTCAGAAATTGGTGGAGGAAGAAGGGTTGAAACTCGCATGCCTCCTGGTCACGGACATAGTCACGCATGATTCCATGCTGCTGGCTGTGGGGGATGAAGAAGTGCTGGAGCACATTGAGTACGAACGGCTGGGGCCCAACCTGTTTTCCGCTGCTGATGTGGTCAGCCGCAAGAAGCAGCTTTTCCCGGCTATTTCCCGTGCATTGAAAACCCTGTAGATGTGACGGGGGAATTCATTTCCGCGTTTTAACGGGGCAGCTCCGTTCCGGAGAAATTTTTATGCGGAAACGGCTTAATCAGCCGCGCAGGAAGCAAATCAGGGCATCGAAATGTCCGCCAGGATGGAGCGGCGGACGGTATCCGGTATCAGCACGGTGCTGGCGCGTTCAGGTTTGAGCGGCGGTGTGCAGAAGACACGGTCCAGGCGCAGCAGCGGGAAGTTGACGGGATGGGTAGCCCCGTATCCGGCGCCCTTAAGCTTGAAGCAATCCTGAAAGTCGCTGCTGAGTTTGGAGAAGATGGGGGATTGGGGAGCGGCGCTGAAGTTCCCGGCCAGGATGATGGGCAGTTCTCCGTGCTGGCTTCCTACCTCCTTCAGGGTATCAAACAGGTACTGGAGCTGTTTGCGGTGAATGAACCGGAGTGTGTGGAAGTATTTCCAGCAGGCGGGGGAATAAAGGTCAAAGCGGTGTTCAAAGGGCTCCAGGCTGATATTGATAAGCCGTATTGCCAAGGAAGAGTTTTCCGGTATCCAGTCCACGATCAGGCCTGAGGTATCCGTGATGCTTTGCGCCGGACCTATCTGGCCGTGGCGTACAATGATGGCGCAGCTTCCAATTTGCTTGATGTAGGAGGTGCGCCCGAAGATGCTGTAGGCAAATTTGAGCGTCCGGTTGTGGTTGCTGCAGCCCTGGATGAAGATGACGTCCGCCCGGAGTTTGGATATCTGTTCAATGGGCGGGTTTTCCACGCAGCCGCCGTACAGGGTAAGGATTCTGATTTGGCGGGAATCCGGCGCCGGGGGCATTTTGTAATACTCCATTCCCGTTCTGGCAATGGGAGGAATGAAATCCGTGATGACGATGCCGTATGCAAACCAGACAATGACGCCGAGCAGCCCGATCCGGGAACCGAAAATCAGCCACGCCAGAAGCGCCGGGAAGGAGAAGATAAGACAACACGCCCAGATGGGCAGTGAAGTCATGAAGGCCATCGTGTCCGAGCCGGTCCAGAAAATGGTGACGACGATGACCCACAGGCACAGAGAGACGCAACCCAGCGCTATCCCCAGGTGGTTGACACCGGATAACGCAGGCAGTGGTTCTGCCAGATGTTTGCGCCTTCTGAGCCTGTGCACGGTTATGGTAGGTTAAAAGCCCATGCCGGGGGGCAGGTCCAGGCCGCCCGTCAGTTTTTTCATTTCCGCAGCGGCGGTTTCCTTGCCCTTGGCGATGGCGGCATTAATGGTTTGCAGGAGCAGGTCCTGGAGAAATTCGGAATCGGACGGATCAATGATGGAAGGATCAATGACCAGTTCCGTGAGGTTGCCGTCACAGGTGGCGGTGACTTTCAGCTTGCCGCCCGCGCCTTCCAGAGTAACGGTTTGGGAGGCCAGTTTTTCCTGGGCGGCGGCAAGTCCGGCCTGCATCTGCTGGACCTGCTTCATCATTTTCATCATGTTCATGGCTGTCGTATTTGGAGATGTGGGTTGATGTATTATTGGGAAATGATACGGGCGCGGAATATTTCCATGGCGGCGTCAATCAAGGGGTCCGTATAGTAGGTGCTATCTTCATTCTCCTCTTTGACGGGTTCCCTGACGGCCGCAACGGGTTTTTCCCGGGAAGCCTGGAGTTTGGGGGCCGGAGCGGAGGCCGCCGGGGGCGGGGGTGCCGGTAGCGGGGCCAGTTCTTCCTGGACAGGTTCCGGAATGGAGGCATCCTGGCGGATGGAGATGGTAACGGGAGTGCCGCCGCGTTTGGAGAGGTCTGCTTCCAGGGCGGCGCGGAGAGGGCCGGAACCCAGACTGTCCATTCCCTGATGGTCGGAGGGGTGGAAGGAGACGGCCACGAATGCGCCGTCATGGCCGGAAAAGACGCTGTTTGCCAGAAAGTCCGCCTGCAGGGGGAAGTTGGCGGCGGCCTGTTCCAGCGCCGCTTTCCAGTCTTCCTCTGTGATGGTTCTTCCAGATTGAAAAACAGGGGGCTGCGGCTCCTCTTTTACTGCGGGAGCAGAGGTGCGGGAAGGTGCGCTTGCTGTATCAAACAGGTTATCAAAGAAGCTGCTGGTTCGCTTTTCCGGAGGCAGGCTTTCCTCAGGGTCCATGAAGGTGGGTTCCGGAGAATCCGGAGGGGATACCGGAGCATCCGAGATGGCGGAGGCGGGACGCTGGGGTTCCGCCGGGATTTCAGGAACGGGTTCCTGCTGAGGTTCAGGTGCGGAATAAAGGGGTTCTTCCTCAGGAAGAGAAGGGGGAGGTTCTTCCTCCATGGCTGCTGCCGGGACCTGCGGTTGCGGTTCGGGTGCCTCTGCGGGAGCGGGCGCCGCCGGAGCACTGGCGGGTTCACTCTGCTGCACGGCGCTCGCCGGGGACGGTTTGGCCGAGGAAAAATCCGGAACCGGGTCCATCAGGTGCTCTTCCGGAGCGGGTTCCGGTTTTTCCACAGGAATGGGCGCCTGGACAGGTGCCGGAGGTTCCGGGGCAGGCGCTGTAACAGAGGCCGCAGGCGCCTTTTGTTCCTGGCGGTCAGAGGGCGCTTGTGCGGGGGCGGGTATGGAGGTGGTCAGCGGCGCGCCTTCCAGAGCCATGATAATGTCACTGATGCTGGCTTCCGCCAGGGCGTGGACGGCCTTGATCAGGCCCATTTCCAGATGCAGCCTTTTATTGGTTGACCAGCGCATCTTGTCTTCCGTTTCCGCCAGGACTTCCACCAGGCGCAGAATCTTGTCCGTCTGGGTGCGTTTGACGAGTCCGGCGAGTTCCTCCTTGGAGGCTTCCGGGAGGGAGTCAAAGCTGGCTTCCGGATCCACCTTGGAGACCAGAATTTCACGTACGGCGGAAATGATTTCAGACAAGAACTGGCCCATGTCTCTTCCCGCCTCCGCCTGCTCATGCAGAAGGTGGAGCAGGGACGGGAGCTCCTTGTTCAGAATGAGCGCCAGAGCATGCGCCACGGTTTCCCGGGAAGTGATGCCGAAGATGTGGAGCACCTGTTCCTCTTCAATCTGGTTTCCGCAGAAGGAAACCAGCTGGTCCAGCATGGACTGGGCATCCCGCATGCCGCCGTCCGCCACCTTGGCTACGGCAAAGGCCGCTTCACGGCTCAGGCTCACTCCTTCCGCAGAAGCGATGTGGAGCAGGTGTTCCGCAATGATTTCGGAGGGAATGGGGCGCAGGTCAAAACGCTGGCAGCGCGACAGGATGGTCGGCAGAATCTTGTGGGGTTCCGTCGTCGCAAAAATGAATTTGACGTGGGGAGGCGGTTCCTCCAGCGTTTTCAGCAGGGCGTTGAAGGACTCCTTGGTGAGCATGTGCACCTCATCTATATAGACAATGCGGAAATTTCCCCGGCTGGGGGCAAAGCGCACATTGTCCCGAAGGTCGCGGATGTGGTCGATGCCGCGGTTGGATGCGCCGTCTATTTCAAGAACGTCCAGGCTCCGGCCCTCCGCGATCTCTTCACAGATGTCTTCATGCGGGTCAAAATCCACTTTCGGGCCGCCGCTGCAATTCAGGGCTTTTGCGAAAATTCTGGCAGTGGATGTTTTTCCCGTCCCGCGCGGTCCTACAAAAAGGTAGGCATGCGCGAGGCGATTGTGCTCAATGGCGTTTTTCAACGTCTGGACGACATGATCCTGTCCGAGGACGTCATTGAATGTCAGAGGACGATATTTTCTGGCAAAGACCTGGTAACTCACGGTTCAGAAAGACTAGAAGATGAGTCCCTGTTTGAAAAGAAAATAGAGCGTAATTGTTTTAAAATGTTGATAAGAGAAACTTTGCAGCCTCCCGTTACGAAGCTTTCCTGAAAAAAATATCAAGAAAACAATGAGGATGTCATTTTGATGTTGAAATGTGAAAATGTTCATGCCAATCTCACAAAAGTAACAGGAACCTTCTCATCTCTATTATTTCCTATGTGGGTCAAAGTATCAATTGCAGCCTTGGTCATAGCTCTTCTCGGCGGAGCCATGTATTATCTTGATAACGAGGAAGCTCTAACCAAGGAGCGTAAGGAATGCGTCTCTCGCTATAAGAACCTGAACGGTCTTCGCGGTGAGTTCACGGAAGAAAAGACAAAATATGTCGACTTCCTGGTGAAAAATGAAGGGTTGACAAACGATATCAATGCCTTAACCAAGCAGAAGGACGAGCTGGAAGCCAAGAATCAGGAGCTTGCCGCCGCCAACGAGGCCAAGAAAACGGACCTCCAGGCACAGCAAACCGCCTTGGCGGAGCTTCAGTCCAAGAGCAAGGACATGGAAAGCATCCAGGCCATTGCGGACAAGATCAAGGGATTGGAAGAAGAATCCAAGCAGCTGGAAGTGGTCAAGCAGGCTGAACAGGGCAAGCATGATGCCATCGTGGCGGAAACGGAGCAGCTTGTCGTGAACAATGCGGCCCTTCGCCAGCTCAAGGCTGACCAGGATGCGCACCTTTCCCCGCCCAACCTGAAAACGCGTGTTTCCCAGGTGATTGATGATTTCAATGTAGTGGTAATTGACGGCGGCGCTGCCGATCTGGGCGTGGTGCCCGGTTCCAAGCTGGCCGTGATGAGGGACGGCAACAAAATTGCCGAGCTTGACGTGAACGCTGTTGAATCCCGTGTTTCCACGGCTACCATCCTCCCCACCACGGTAACCGCCGGCGAACGTGTTGAAGCCGGAGACATCGTTGTATCCGTCCGCCCGTAGTCCTTTCCCGGTTCAATACACTCCATACACTCTCACATACACACACAATGAAAACTGTCTTAGTAGTTTTATTGATTCTTGCAGCAGGTGCGGGCGCCTGGTTCTCCGGTCTCAGCGGCCTCTTCGGCGTCAACGGCCAGTACCAGGACTTCAAGGAAATGATCACGTACCGCAAGGTTCTGGACAAGGAAATCCGGAATTGGACGGGATTGCGCAATGACATGATCAAGAACCGCGGTCTGGCTGCGGAGGAAAACCTGAGCCTGACCTCCACCAAGGCTTCCGTGACGCAGCAGCGTGACGAACAGCTCTCCAAGGAAACGGAGCTGAAGGAAGAGGAAGTCCAGCTGAATGCGGACCTGTCCAAGATCAACAAGCAGATGGATGAACTCAAGGCCAAGCTGAACGACTTTGGCGTTTCCAGCGTGCAGGAAATCCAGGCGAAGATGGAATCCATGGAAGCTTCCAACAAAAAGCTTCAGGAAGACATTGACCAGATCAAGAGCGCGACGGAAGTGGCTGCCAAGAAGCGTGCCGAACAAGCTACCGAGCTGGCCGGACGCCAGAAGGAACAGGCTGAATACCGCGCCGCCCTCGCCAAGAATGGGGATGAATATCCCGTTCTGTCCGTGGACCCGCAGTGGGGCTTTGTAGTGATTGGCGCCGGACAGGGCAGCAACATTGACCCGAACACGATTCTGCTTGTCACCCGTGACGGCCGCAGCATCGGCAAATTAAAGGTCACTTCCCTGGAAAAAAATCAGACGGTGGCTGATATCGTCAAGGATACCGTGCCTGCCGGCATGAGCATCCAGCCCGGCGACATGGTGCAGCTTCTGCGCCCGGTGCAGTCCGCCAAATAAGGTTCTGCCGCGTATTTTCCTTGAACCCCGCTGTGCCTTCCGGCATAGTGGGGTTCAACTTTTTAAAAGGAAACGATGAAACGATTCACAGGTTCTCTTTTGCTCACGTCTTTCTCCCTTCTTCTTGTCTCTTCCTGCTCCTGGCTGATGGAGCCGAAGGAACATGAACGCATTCCGCAGCCCCCCCCCGGGGAGACAAAAAGCGCTCTCCCCCACAACAAGACTCAGAAATTCGAGGCGGAAGCCACCCTCGGACCGCTGGCTTCTCCACGACGTTAAAAGCGTTCACATGACGGTTGGCGGGGATTCTGTTCTTTACAGAACCCGGCGAACCGGATACAACGCACCCCGATTTTCAAGCGGAGAGATGGCTGAGCTGGTCTAAGGCACTCGACTCGAAATCGAACGTAGGGCAACCTACCGTGGGTTCGAATCCCACTCTCTCCGCCACTTTTTAATGGAAGCCCGTCCTTGAGACGGGCTTTTTTGTCCCTTGGTGCGGGGAACATCCATCCGGGAAATACGGAGGAAGGTTATTCAATGATAGAGGGGGCGCCCTTTGATGGCTTCCTTGAGCCGCTCCCCGTTGGGATGGTTATAGCTGTAGTAGTTCCTGCATGCCGTTTCAGTGGGCTTCCCGATGATGATATGGTCCAGGAAACGGACGCCGAGGAGTTTGGCGCATTCCCGGACGCGTTCTGTCAGGAGGTCGTCCGTGCGGCTGGGCGCCGGATTTCCGCTGGGGTGATTGTGCGCCAGAATGAAGCCGTAGGCGTTATGGATGACGGAAGGGCGCAGGATGTCGCGCGGGTGGGCAATGGATTCGTTCAGCGTGCCGGAGGAGATTTCCACAGGCTTGATGAGGCTGCATTTGGTATCCAGCAGCAGAACAAGCACGGTTTCCCTGTCCCTCCAGCGCATCGCGGTGGTCAAATAGTCGTAGACGTCTTCAGGCGTCTGGATGGGGCGCCGCATCATCGTTTCCCGTAGGGCCCGCGCGCCCAGTTCGAAAGCGGCGCTCAGCGTGGCCGCTTTCGCCATGCCTATTCCCTTGCAGATGTCCGCTATTTCCGCGGCATCCATGTGGGCCAGGGCATCCAGGGAGCCTGCGGACTGGATCAGGTCCGAGGACATGTCCAGTACGTTTTTCCCCTTGATGCCCATCCGCAGGAAGATCGCCAGCAGTTCCGCATTGCTGAGGCTGTGCCTTCCCTGGCGCAGCAGTTTCTCCCTCGGCAGGGATTGGGAGGGGAGGTCCTGGAGTTTGCGGTAGGCCATGTCAGTAGCAGAGGCGTGCGGTGGAAAGGATGGCGGCGGGCAGATGGCGCAGCGTGTCCCCCGCCGTCAGGGTCTGCTGGGTGGAATCTCCGGAGGAGATGGCTATCTCGGAAGCACGGCCGCACAGGTAGGTCCCCAGAACGGCGGAGACCAGCAGTGATTCCCCTTGCGCCAGGAAGCCGCCGCAGACGCCCGCCAGCACGTCCCCCTGGCCGGCGGTAGCCATGCCGGGGCCTCCGGTGATGTTGTAAAAGAGGGGTTTTCCCCGCTGGGTGACGATGGTGCGGGCCCCCTTGTAGACCAAGGCCGCTTCGTGCTCCTCCATGAAGCAGTCCGCAATGTCCGCCCGGATGGCGCAGTTGTCCGCATCCGGCAGAAGGCGGCGGATTTCCCCATGGTGCGGAGTAGCAAGGATGTGCTCTCCCAGGCTCCACTGCATGGCGGCAGCCAGGTTCAGGCCGTCCGCATCCAGAACAGCGGGAGTGCCGGTTTCCAAAATGAGGCGGATGGCTTCCGCGTCTTCCTCCGATACGGACCCGATGCCGGGACCGATGAGAAAGGCGCTGAATGTCCGGAGGGATACGTCCGCATAGCTGTCCACGGGCCTGACCATGATTTCCGGCGGCATGGACGGCGCAATGAAGGGGTAGGCATCCCGGTGGACGTGCAGCGTCACCAGTCCTGCTCCGGCCCGGAGGGCGGCTTCACAGCACAGCCTGGCCGCCCCCAGCATCCCTTCCGACCCGGCAATGACGCCAATGTGCCCGCGTTTGTTCTTATAATCCGTATAGGGCCTTGCAGAAAGGAATTTAGTAAGCCGGGAGGAGGTGATGAGTTCTGTGGCGGGCAGGGCCTGCACATGGAGTCCGGGAAGGTCAATGCAGGCCAGGCGCCCCGTGTGCAGGGTGGCGTCATCATCCAGCAGCCCCTGCTTGACGGCTCCTATGCACATGGTGAAATCCGCCTCCACGGCGTTTTCCTGGGGCATTCCCGTATCCGGGTCAATTCCCGTAGGGATGTCGATTGCCACGGTTCGCACGGCTCCGCAGCGGTTCCGCAGGTAATTCATTTCCGCGCAGAGGTCGGAGATTTCCTGGCGGAGCAGCCCCCTGGCGCCAATGCCCAGCAGCCCGTCCAGCAGGATCATGGGCTTTCCCGTCCGGGGCAGGGGGGCTTCCTGGTATTCCTGGGGCGGAGGGGAGATTTCCGCCAGTTGGCGGACGGGCAGTTCCCCCCATTCGGAACGCGGATAGGCAGCCCGGAATCCGATTTCCCAGCCGTGCTGTTTCAGGATGTTGAGGACGGTGAGGGCGTCCCCGCCATTGTTGCCCTTTCCCACATAGGCTACGCATAGCCCGGGAACCGGAAAGAACTGCATGACGGCTTCCGCAATGCCGGCAGAGGCCTGTTTCATGAGGGCCCTGGCAGGCGTTCCGCTGACGATGAGCTCGCGTTCCGCGATCTGCATATTTTCCGTGGAGCAAACTTTCATGGCGTGTTGGTGGAGTCAGTCCGCACTCTACGCTAAAAAACCTTCTCCGGCAAGCCGGAGAAGGTTTTTCGTAAAAGGAGTGAATCCGGAACGGTTAACCGATACGGAAGGTGATGCGCGCCTTGGTCATGTCATAGGGGGACATTTCCATGCGGACCTTGTCGCCTACCACGATTTTGATGAACCGCTTGCGCATCTTGCCGGAGATATGGGCCAGCACTTCGTGCCCGTTGGGCAGGCGCACCTTGAACATGGTGCCTGCCAGCACGGCGCAGATGGTGCCTTCCACTTCAATCTCACTTTCGGAGTTTTCTTCCTTGGGCGCTGACTTGCTGAAATGCCTCCTGCCCTTGTGACGTCCTCCGCCTCCCTGCGGGCGCGGGCGGTTCGGTCCGCCTCCGGGGCGCGGTCCGGCGCCTGTTCTGGCTCCTCCCGGGCCAGCGGACTGTCCGGCCGGGCGCGCAGGGCCGGTGCCGCTTCCTGCGGGCCGGGGCTGTCCTGGACGGCTGCCGTTGCCGGCCGGTCTTGTGCTGCTGCCCGCCGGCCTGGGGCCGGGGCGGGGATTCTGTCCGCCGGTAGGGCGGTTGCTGGGTCTTGGATTCGGGCTGATAGGATTCTCCTTGTAAGGTTAAAATGAACGCGCGTGTACGAATTTTCGCGCAGGCGAATAATAGGCCATATTTCCACGAGGGCAAGCCCCGAATGTGAAAACGCCGCAATTAAGCCGCGATTCTCCGGGCAGAGGGAAAAAAAGCCTTCAAAAGGGGAGTAATAGAGAAAAAGTATTTGACATTTACGTGAATAATCATTAGGAATGCGCCCCCGAATTGGAAGATTACGGCAGGATGCCGAAAACCGAGAACGAAGAATTGAACCATGAAGACCTTCTCAGCCAAACCGCAAGAAGTAGAGCGCAAATGGTATGTTATAGACGCTGCCGACAAGGTGCTCGGCCGTGTTGCCGTTGAAGCGGCTAACATTTTGCGTGGCAAGAACAAGACAATTTTCACCCCCCACGTTGATTGTGGCGACTTTGTCATTATCGTAAACGCGGACAAGGTGGTGCTGACCGGCAACAAGGAAAACGCCAAGATTTACACCCGTTTCTCCGGCTACGTCGGCGGCAAGCAGGTGGACACTCCCCGGAAAATCCGCGCCCGCCGTCCCGAACTTCTTCTGGAACTGGCCGTCAAGGGCATGGTGCCCCACACCCGCCTGGGCCGTCAGCAAATGTCCAAGCTGAAGGTTTACGCCGGCGCCGGTCATCCGCATGAAGCCCAGCAGCCCACCGCCATCACTCTCTAACCGATTTTTCCAGACATGAGTCAGACAACCCCATTCAACGCCACCGGCCGTCGCAAGACCGCCATTGCACACGCTTGGCTTACTGAAGGTTCCGGCCGCATCACGATCAACCGCCGCGGTTTTGAAGAATACCTTCCCACCGTCCAGTTGCAGAACGCCGTTCTTCAACCCTTCCAGGTGACCAACACCATGAACAAATTCGACGTGAACGTCGTCACCAAGGGCGGCGGCATTCACGGCCAGGTGGGCGCTATCCGCATGGCGATCGCCCGCGCCCTGGTCCAGGTTGATGAAGCTTCCCGCGCCCAGCTGCGTGAATTCGGTCTCCTGACCCGTGATTCCCGCATGAAGGAACGTAAAAAGCCCGGTCGTCCCGGCGCCCGCAAGCGTTACCAGTTCTCCAAGCGCTAAGCTTGGCTGGTTGCGAAGGAACTGGTCCTACCATTTCTTTCTCGGAAAAGGAGTGCTCCCTGTGGAGTACTCCTTTTTCGTTGCCGGGGAGGCCGGTTATTGTTATGAAGGAGTGCCATGACGACAGAGCCTCAGGAAGACACAGCTACGGAACCTTCCCTGGAAGAAGAGAAAACTACAAGGTTTCTCTTCCCGCTTGCCCCTTTGCTTGGCGCGCCGCTTCTGCTCCTGGTGGACTCTTTTTTGAGACATTCCCATTACGCCAGTTTTAATGCGCCCAAGGTGGTCAAATACGGCCCGGGTTTTCCTTTTTTCCAGTTTGCGAGTGTTGCCTTGTATTTCTACCTGGCTTACGCAGCTTTTAAGAAAGGCCTTTCCGGCTGGGGCTGGGTGTTTGGATCCCTGGCGGTGGCGTTCAATCCCTTCCCGGCGTTTTCCACGGGGATCGTAGGTGATTCTACGGCATGGGGGCTGGCTGTAGTCATGGCCATCATCGTCATGGTGAAGGCCTTGATTGACCGGGAGTGACTGAGTATTGAAATTTACCGATGGTACGGCGTTCCCGCCAGGATGGTGTGGCAGCGGTATAGCTGTTCCAGCAATACGACGAGCGCCAGCTCATGCTGGAGGGTGAATTTGCTCAACGCCAGGATATGGTCACACCGGGAACGCAGTTCCTCCGTATGGCCGTCCGAGGCTCCGATGAGGAACGCGATGCGGCGCACGGAACGCATCTGCCAGTCCCGCGCCAGCTTGACCAGCTTCTCCGTAGTCCAGAGTTCTCCGCGTTCGTCCATGGCAATGCGCAGGCATCCTTCACTGGCGGCCAGCAGGCGCTCTGAAACGTCTTTGGAGCTTCCGTCCCTGACGAGTTTGAGTTCCGCCTTGCCGAACGGCTTGAGGCGGTTGAGATAAAGTTCCACGCCTTCCCGGGCGTAGTTGAGGGCCGGCTTGCCCGCGGCCAGAATGAGGAATTGCATGTGAGGTCAGGCGTTGGGGGATGAGTTGAGATAATCCAGCAGGTTGCGCGCCCAGGTTTCCGAGATGCCGCGGATGGCGGCTATGGAGGCGGGGTCCGCCTTTCTGATGGCGGCCACGGATTTGAATTTTTCCAGCAGCAGGCTTTTTTTGGAGGCGCTCATGCCCGGAGCGTCGTCCAGGGCGCTTTCCCGCATGCGCTTCCGGTAAAGCAGCTCGTTGTACCCGTTGGCAAATCGGTGCGCTTCGTCGCGGATGCGCTGCATGAGCTTGAGGGCTCCCGTACTGTGCGGCAGGCACAGGGGCTGTGACTGGTGGGGGAAGAAGATTTCCTCCCGCTGCTTGGCCAGGCCCACGATGGGCATGTCCCCCAGCCCGATGGCTTCCAGGTCCGCCAGGGCGGAGGAAAGCTGGCCCTTGCCGCCGTCCACCACCACCAGGTCCGGAACCTTGATGGGGGCTTTCCCTTCCGCGCTGAGTTTTTTGAGCCATTGGTACAGGCTTATGCCTGCGGGACGGGACGCCACGGCGTCACTTTCCGCCAGAATGCGGGAATAGCGCCGCCGGATGACTTCCGACATGGAGGCGAAGTCATTCTGGCCGTCCACGGTGCGGATGCGGTAGCGGCGGTACGCCTTGTTGTCCGGCCTGCCATTGGTGAACCGCACCATGGAGGCTACGATGTGGTTGGAGGAGACGTTGGAAATGTCAAAGCATTCCATGATGGCGGGGGGCTCTTCCAGCCCCAGGGCCGCTCCCAGCTCCTTCATGTCCTCCGCCGGACGCACGGTGCCGGGCAGGTTGGGCGTTCCCTTCTGGAACCTCCGCGCGGGCTCCAGCACCTTGACCAGGTTGTCCCGGATGTCCCGCAGGTAGGCGGCGCGTTCAAAGTCCAGCTCGTCGGAGGCCTGCATCATTTCCCTGGTCAATTCGTCCAGGGCGCTTTTTTTCCCCGTTCCTTCCAGCAGGCGCACCGCCTGGTCAAAGTTCCGGTTGTAGTCACTGGCGGAAATGCGGCCTATGCACGGGGCGGAGCAATTGCGTATCACGTCCGCATGGCAGTGACGGAAGTCGTTGAGGCCGGGATTCCTGGCCTTGCAGGTCCGCAGGCGGAAGTGCCTGTTAATCCATTCCTGCGTGGCATACAGCGCCTGGGCATGGACAAAGGGGCCGAAGTAGCGCGCCCCGTCATCCTTCCGCACCCGCGCCAGCTGGAAGCGCGGCAGTTGCTCCCCCTTGGGGATTTTCAGCAGGGGGTAGCGCTTGTCATCCTTCATCTGGATATTGTAATGCGGGCGGTACTGCTTGATGAGCTTGCTTTCCAGCAGAAAAGCCTCCTGGTCGTTCCTGGTTTCAAAGTAGTCGAATGACGCGATGGCGTTGATGAGCGCCCGTGTCTTGTGGTTGGAGAGGGTGGCCCCGGTGGGGGAAAAGTAGTTGCCCAGGCGGCGGTGGAGGTCCTTCGCCTTGCCTACGTAAATGGTATTCCCCAGGGCGTCTTTCATGATGTAAACGCCGGGTTTATGCGGGGTTTGCCTCCAGAGTTCCTTCAGGGATGGTTTTTCACGATCTGCCACGGGGGTTATTATGCCATATGCGGCAAGAAATGAAACTGCGGAAACGTACTGCATTACGGCTACTTGGCTTGCCTAGGAAGACATCTTCTGTATAATCCCCTACGTCTTTTGTATGAATCCTGTACCGTTTACCACGCTGGCTGCCGCCATGGACTTTGTGGTGGGAGATAGAAACTATCCCCTCTCCGAGCTGTTTATGAAGGGCGGCTTCATCATGTGGCCGCTGCTCCTGTTGTCCATCGCCGGAGTGGTGGTGCTGGTCATGTGCTGTTTTTCCACCCGCGCCTCCGCCGTTCTGCCCACCAAGCTGGTGGAACAGGCGGAATCCTTCATCCGCAAGAGGGATTACACGGGCTTGTCCATCCTCTGCAAGGATGGGGATTCCTGTTACGCGCGCGTGATGCTGACGGTAGCCAGTTTCATGCTCCGCAATCCTTCCGCCCAGTTTGAGGAGGTAAGGGAAATAGCGGCCGCGGAAGGCGGACGGCAGGCGGGCTTCCTGAGCCGCCAGATTTCCTGGCTCTCGGACATCGGCGCGCTGGCTCCCATGCTCGGGCTGCTGGGTACCGTGGTCGGGATGATGAAAACCTTCTTTGAGATCGCCAACGGTGATTTCTCCGGCGGCAAGCAGCGCATTGACATGGCCGGCGGCGTGGCGGAAGCCCTGATTACCACGGCGGGCGGTCTGATGCTGGGTATTCCCGCCATTCTGGCGTATGTGTACTTCCGCAGCCGGGTGCACAAGCGCGTGGGGGACCTGGAGGCTGCGGTAACGCACAGCGTTTCCGTAGTCGCCACCCAGCTCCAGAAGCCGCGCGCGGGGGCGTTCCATGAGGAGGAACTCCCCAGAGTGCCCGTGGACCCCACCTCCCTGCGCGACGTGCGCGGGCTTTAACAGGAAGCGGCTCCGCTCCCAACACCGGAAAAACGTATGAAATTCCATTATAAAATGCCCAATCCCATCGGGTTCCAGCTGGCCCCCATGCTGGACATTGTTTTTCTGCTGCTGGTGTTTTTCATCGTGACCCAGACGTTTGAGGATGACGAGCCGGACCTTTCCATCAACCTTCCCTCCGCGGAGACTCCCAAGCCTGGTGAAAGCGTTTCCAATGAAATCACCGTGAATATCCGGAAAGACGGCACGGTGGTCATCAACCGCCAGCCGTACACCATGCCGCAGCTGGAAGACAAGCTTCTTTCCGTCGCCCGGCTGGATAAAACCATGCTCGTCCGCATCCGCGTGGATGAGAAGGCGGAATCCGGCGTGGTGGTGCATGTGATGGACGCCTGCCTGAAGGCCGGCCTGAACAACGTTTCCTTTTCCACGCGGCCTCCGGCTCCGTCTTCCGTCAATGTTTCCAACCCCCAAGCTTCATGAAAGCGTTCCTTTTCGTCAATGCAGGTTTAATGGCCCTGGCCGCGTTTGCCGCCGCGCAGGAGAACATCCCGGACGCCGCTCCCGTACCGGACGGCCCGCTGGTCGCCAATCCGGAGCAGGATACCCTGGACATGGCGGACATGCTGTACAAGCAGGCCCAGGAGCCTGCCATGAAGGGAAATCCGCAGGAACACGGCCGCCTGCTTGATCTGAGCCTGCGCAAGTACCTGGAATTTTCCCAGCGCTTCCCCCAGTCCGCCCAGGCCCCCCTGGCGGAGTACCGCGCCGCCATGTGCCTCACGGAACTCGGAAGGAAGGCGGACGCGCATGCCCTGTTCCGCAGGCTCACCCAGACGGGCACTCCGGCCCTGATCGCCGCTTCCGCCTACCGTCTGGCCACGGACGCTTCCGCCGCCGGGGAGGCGGAAAAGGCCATCCAGTATTACCAGCTCGTGGTCCGCAATGCGGAACAGAATGACTTGAAGGTGGACGCCCAGTACCGTCTGGGGCGCCTTTTTCTTTCCAGCGGGAATCCGGAAGGCGCCGCCACCATGTTCTGCGCGGTGATGGGCAATCCGCAGGCTGACGGAAAATTCGTGCTGGTGTCCCGGATGGGGTATGCCGCCCTGTGCGCGGATACGGGCCGGCTGGGCGAGGCCTATTCCGAATACCGCAAGGTGCTGGAAACGCCCGGCGTGGATGACCGGAACCGGGGCATTGCCACCCTCCAGGCCGCCATGCTGGCTACCAAGCTGAAGAAGACCGCGGAAGCCCAGGTTCTTTATGAACGGCTTTTGAAGGATGAGTCCCTGAAGGAAATGGCCCCGGAGGCCCGCATGGGGCTGCTCCTGGGATTGTACAACATGGGCAAGTACAAGGAAATCCTTTCCCAGTACGCGCAGCAGAAGGACATGAAGATGCCGACCAAGGAAGGAGAAGTACGCCTCCTGATGCTGCTGGGCCAGTCAGCCTACAAGCTGAAGGAATACCAGAAGGCGGCGGATTTCTTCCTGGAAGCGGAAAAGACCGTTCCTTATACGCAGGAAGCCATGCAGGCCTCCTTTTACCGTCTGCTGTGCTATAATGAACTCAAGCAGAAAGACCTTCCGCAGCGTGCGCAGAGTTTTCTGAATCATTATGCCAAGGCCTTTCCGACCAGTGAGCTGCATGACCTCGTGCGCCTGATGGCCGCGGAGAATCTGTTTAACAGCAGTCCGGCGGATGCCGCCCGGTTTTATGCCAGCATTGATTTTGACAAGCTGCCTCCCAAGATGCGTGCGGACATTTTGTACAAGAGCGCATGGGCCATCGCCCAGGCCGGGAACCGGGAAGTGGCCGCCACGCTGTTGACGGATTTCATCAACAAGTACCCGCAGGACCCCCGCATTTGCGAGGCTCTGACCCTGCGCGGCGACATGTACGCCAAAACCAAGAAGGAGGCGGAAGCCCTGATGGATTTTGACAGGGTGATCGCACGCTGGCCCAAGGAGGAATCCGCCGCCGCCGCATGGCAGCGGGCGGCCCAGATTTATGCTGGCCGCCAGGATATGGTGAACATGGCGAAGTACTATGAAGGCCTGATCCAGAACTTCCCGAAGGCCTCCCCCGCCGCCCTGGCGGAAGCCCACTTCCTGCTGGGCCGTGCGGCGTTTGACCAGGGGGATTTCAAATCCTCCATCAGCCACATGGCGGAGGCCAAGACGCTGGACCCCCAGAAATACGGAGAGCAGGTGAACGTGCTTTCCGTGCTTTCCTATCACAAGCTCCAGGACGTGAAAAAATTGAAGGAAGCCCTGGAAACCCTCCAGAAGGAAAACCCCTCAGCCGTAGCCCGCGTGCCCGACGTCATTCCCGCGTGGCTGGGCCTTCAGGCCTACGGCATGAAGGATTTGGAAACGGCGGACAAGTACATGACCTGGGCCACGCAGAATGACCAGCTTCAGAACGTGAAGAAGGTGATCTGGCGCAATCTGGCGAAGGTACGGCTGGCTCTGAAGAAGTATGACCGCGCCCTGGTGGCCTCCAATAATTTCTTGAAAGATGAGGACCAGCCCTACCGCCGGGCGGACGGCTTGCTGGACAAGGCCTCCATCCTGCTGGGACTGGGCAGGTATGCGGACGCCCGGAAAACGGCGGAGGAAGCGCTGGCGCTGGGCGTGGAAGGCCCTCTGATGGCCTCCCTGAAAATCATTCTGGGAGACATTTCCTATGCGGAGAAAAAGTTTGATGAAGCGGCCAAGTATTATGGCGTTACGGCTGAATTGTTCGTCAATGACGCCGAACTGAAGCCCAAGGCCCTGTTCAAGGCGGCGGAAGCGCTGGACAAGGCCGGCCGCAAGTCGGAGGCTTCCCAGTACCGGGCGCGCCTGCAGAAGGAGTTCCCGGATTGGAAGCAGGATGAAGAATCACTGCCCCCGGACGCCCGCTAGGCGTCCTGATCATTGGAACCGGAATGGAGAACAGGCGCAAAAGATGGTATGATCTGTTCGGATTGCTTCCCCGCAATCTGGGCCGCATGCTGCTGTGGCTGGGGCTCATTCCCATTGCCTTCATCATTGTCCTGCTCGTGTATGCCTGGAGGGCGGACCAGTATGAACTGGACGAAGTGCTGGCCCCGCTGGAAAATTGCGCCGCTTATGACCGCAACGGCCAGTGGATAGGCACCCTGACGGACCATGACCGGGTGTACGTGGCCCGCAATGAACTGCCGGACAATCTGGTGAACGCCTTCATTGCGCGTGAGGACGAAGCCTTTTTTGATCACGGCGGCATCGTGTATTCCTCCATTATCCGCTCCATCTGCCGGAACCTCACCACGCTGTCTTATGCCCAGGGGGCGTCCACCATCACGATGCAGTTGGCGAGGAACTGCTATGAACTGGGGGGAAAGACCCTGGACCGCAAAGTTCTGGAAATGGCCGTGGCGCGCCGCATTGAGGGAAAGTACTCCAAGGATGAAATTCTGACGGCTTACCTGAACCGCATCTACTTCGGCCAGCAATGCTACGGCATCGCCCAGGCGGCGGATTTGTACTTCGGCAAAAAAGTGGCGGACCTCACGCTGGCGGAATGCGCCACGCTGGCCGGCCTGGTGCGCGGGCCGTCCATCTACAACCCCGTTTACAGTCCGGAGGCGGCCGTCAAGGTGCGCAACGCCACGCTGGAAAGGATGCTGGAATGCAATTTCATCACCCAGGAGCAATTATGGCAGGCATCCCGTGAGCCGATGACGGTAGCGGGAGAGAAGGAGGCCCGGCCCGGCTCGTACCCCATCCTGGTCATTTCCCGTGAACTGGGGGACATGGACTGCTGCGACGAGCAGGAGGGGACCTCCAGCATTTTTGTGATGACCACGCTGGATCTGGAATTTCAGCGCATGGTGGAGGAAATAAGCGAGCCCCAGCTGACCGCGCTGGAACATTCCCCCGTGTGGTCAGGACTGCCCAGGAGGGTGGATAACCAGCTGAAGAATTGCGTGCAGGCGGCCGTGCTGTGCGTGGACTCCCGCAAGGGGGACCTGCTGGCCGTGACGGGCGGACGCTCCGCCCTGGACGGCGTGGACCGGTGGCAGACCATGGTGATGCCCGGAGACCTCTTTACCCCCATTGTCAACGTATGCGCCGTGGACCAGCGCAGAACCGTCATCCGCAGCAGTCCGGAAGTCACCGGGCGCGGGGTAGGGTTCAATACGGTGATAGAAACGGCGCAGAAAGCCGGCTACAAGGGAGACCTCCCCCGTTCCCCTGAGCTGTATGCCGGGAGGTTCCGGGCTCCTCTGGCGCAAGCCGTCAATGCGCTGTATTTGATCGGCAACGACGGGCGCAACGTGCAGATATCCTCTGTCCGGCAGGTAGGCACCACCAAGAAGAACCTGGTCATGGTGAATGCGCCCTCTCCGGAGGAAAGCCGCCGTGAAATCCTGCCGCGTGAATCCGCCCATCTGGTGGCCGCGCTGCCCCCCTTCCGTTATGACGAGCGCTCCAGAAAGACGTTCGTCAATGTCAGGCTGCCGGAGAACACGGGGAATTTTTCCGCCGTCATGGGGCGTTATTTCACGGTGTTCGTCTGGGTGGGCTTTGACTCTCCGGAGGAGGCCGTTTATAAAAAGAAGGGGGTGGCGGCTGCTCTGGCAAAAACCTCCGCCGCGCTGGCCGGGGAAGTGTATGACCGGGCGGAGGAAAGCCGGAGGAAAGCAGCCCGGGAACGGAAGGAAAAGGAAGCCCCCGCAGAACAGGATTCCTGACGAAAGCAAATTTTCTACAATAGACCATATCATGAACCACTCACCTGAAATGACCACGGCCATTCTGGCCGCCAAATCCGCCGGAGCCTTCCTGAAAAAGCATTTTTATGACAGCAAGAAAGTGGATGAAGCCAGCCAGAACGATATCAAGCTGGAGCTGGACAAGCTTTCCCAGAAATTGATTACGGAGGAAATTCTCTCCGTGTTCCCCACCCATGCCGTTCTGGGCGAGGAAGGGTATACCGGAGACCGCAACAGTGAATATGAATGGATTGTGGACCCCATTGACGGGACGGTGAATTACTTTTACACCATTCCCTGGTTCTGCGTCTCCATCGCCCTGCGCCGCCGCGGGGAAGTGGTGCTTGGCGTGATTTACGATCCCATGATGGACGAATGCTGGCATGTGGAAAAGGGAGGAATTCCCTACATGAATGACCAGCCCATGCATTGCAGCCGCCGGGAGCGCATGGCGGAGGCCGTGGTGTTCGTGGGCCACGGCAAGACGGACGGCTCCAAGGAAAAGGGGATTGAACGCTTCGCCAAAATCGCCTGGCAGGTGCGCAAGGTGCGCAACAACGGCTCCGCTGCGCTGGCCCTGGCCTACATCGCCTGCGGCAGGTTTGACGCCTATGTGGAGAGCGTCATTTCCATCTGGGACATCGCCGCCGGCGTTCTGCTGGTGGAGGCCGCCGGAGGGAAGGTGATTCTGGAACCCAAGGAGGATAACCCGGAACAGTTTGCCATTATCGCCTGGAATGGCCGCATCCCGATTGAGAAGGCGCTGGACGAATAACCTGAACACCCTGCCGCAGTATGAAAGACATGATTGCCCTTACCGGGCTGGGATATGATATCCACCGTTTTGCGGAAGCCCCGCGGCCCCTCATGCTGGGGGGCGTGCACATTCCTTCCGCCCGCGGGCTGGACGGCCATTCCGATGCGGACGTCCTGTGCCATGCCATTGCGGATGCACTGCTCGGTGCGGCCGGATTACCGGACATCGGCTACTGGTTTCCGCCGGGAGACCCCTCCTGCAAGGATATTTCTTCCCTGGAGATCGTGGCGAAGGCCGTTTCCCTGATCCGGGAACGCGGCGGCCGCGTGGTGAATGTGGACTCTTCCCTGATTGCGGAAGCCCCGCGCATCTCCCCCTATCTGGAACAGATGAAGGGAGCCCTGGGAAGCGCGCTGGGCATCTCCCCGGCGCGCGTGGGAGTGAAAGCCACCACCAATGAACAGCTCGGCGCCCTGGGGCGCCGGGAAGGCATCGCCGCCTTTGCCGTGGCGGCTATTTTGATGCCGGAAGATTTACCCACGCCATAAGGCATCACTGCCGTATTTTTTTGGAACCCTTTAAGCAGAAGGGAAGCATGGCTTTTTGTACCATGGGCTGGGGATCAATCTGTAGAGCTGCATACGGATTATGAATCCGGGGTCAACCCACAAATTTGATTGAAAATCCTTTAATGCAAATTCACCACGGCATTTCCGGATGCCATGCACATTGAAATGATGCTTCCCGGCTTTCGCATATGCCGGTATGGGAGCGTAATAACGGTTTCTTTCCATAAGGGCCGGGAGGCACTTGTTCCCAGCGGGGCAACTATCAAAAGATACGGTGGAAGGTCAATATGGCGCGGTTTGAAGGGAAATATTCAGCAGGGCACGGAGGCGTCCCGGTTTTCGTTCCTGAAATCTTTTCTGAAGCGGCGCGGAAGAGTATTTCTCCCTTTCTCCTCCTGCAACGGATTCATAATCCGCTAAGGTGGTTTCAGTGGGTGTTTTGGCATTTTCTGCCGGGCCGCTCCAATTAGCTACACAAAAGATATATGACGAGAAAAACCGGGCTTCTCCGAGTGGGGAAGTCCGGTTTTTTCATCAGGCGCGGCGACGGGCGCAGGCGTTTCTTTTTTCCGGCGGCAGCTTTGGCGCAGTGCGGTTCCCATCATCTCCCCCCTATAAAAAATGCGACCGCGTGAACGGCCGCATTTGCGGGAAAAAAGAGAGCTGAATGCGCGCCTTTATTTCTTTTTAGGAGTAATGTTGCGCATGTTGTGGCCCTTGCCCTTGCGCTGCTGTTCCTCCAGGGCCACGCGCTGCTGGTCCATCATCCGCTGGAAGAAGCCGGGCTTCTTCTTTTTGGCGGCGGTGAGCACGGGCATGGGAAGGCGGCGGATCAGGGCCGTCTGGCCGATGGATATAAGGTTCTGCGTGGTCCAGTACAGGGCCAGGGCGGAAGCGAAGTTATAACAGAACAGGAAGAACATGACGGGCATCAGGTTCATGATGATGCGCTGGGAGCGTTCTCCCGCCTGCGGAGTCATCCGCATCTGGATGATCATGGTCACCGCCATGATGAGGGGCAGGATGTTGATCGGAATGCCGAACAGGTGGCCTACGGTGTCAGGCAGGGACAGGTCCGTCATCCACAGGCAGAAGGGCTGGCCCCTCAGTTCCGCGGAGTACTGGAGGACGCGGTAGAAGGCGAAGAAGATGGGTATCTGGATGAGCATGGGCACGCAGCCGCTGGCCGGGTTGATGCCGTACTTCTGGTACAGCTTCATCATTTCCATGTTCACCTTCTGGGGTTCGTCCGGATATTTTTCCTTGAGCTTGGCCATTTCCGGCTGAACCAGGGACATGCGCTTCATGGCCATGTAGGACTTCTTGTGCAGCGGCCAGATGAGGGCGCGGACGACAATGGTCATGCAGATGATGGCCACGCCCCAGTTGCCGAACCAGCCGTGAAAGAGGTTGAGCAGCCAGTTCATGGGCACGCTCAGGAAGACGAGCCAGCCGTATGCCATGATGTCGCTGATGGCGGGGTAGGTGAGGTTCAGGTCGCGCAGGTAGGCGTTGAACTTGGGGCCCGTGTAAATGTCGTACGTGAGCGTCTTGATCTCGTTGGGCGCCATCGTCAGGTTGGGAATGCCCATGGCTACGGTGACGCCGGGCACCAGCGTGTTATTTTCATGAGCCAGCGGGAATTCCTGGCGGGTGGCGTACACGGTGGAGCCGTTGGACTTGTCCTGGGGAAGAAGGATGGTGGCGTAATACTGGCTCATCACGCCGGCATAGGTCAGGTCCTGAAGGGGGCCTTCCAGAATGCGGGCCTTTGCGGTGCTGAAAATGCCGCCCGTGAAGTAGGAGGGAACTTCCTGCTCCAGGGAGCCGTCCGCATGGTAAAAGAAGTGGGTGTAGGTGTCCTTGGGTTCGCTTTTGGCGATGGGGTAGGCGCTGCCGCCAAAGATGCCCATGTAGCGCAGGTCCTGGACATTGGAGGATTTGTTGAGCAGGGAGACGGTCAGGCGGATAAGGTACTTGCTGCCGGGCAGTACGTTTCCTTCCAGATTTTTGACGGGGTGCAGGGTGTAGGTCTTGGAGATGAAAAGCTGCCGTGCGGCGTCATAGCCTTCCAGAGTAACGGAGTCCGCCGTGCGCTTGACTTCCCGGTATACCGTGTTGTCATAGGAGGGGTCCTGCGTGGCGTCCATGTTGAAGACGAGTTCGCCAATGCCCCTCTGCTGGGCTTCGTTGATCGTGATGTTGTGGTCCGCGACTTTCTGGGAGTCCACAATGTCGTTGTGGAGGGTGACGGCGCCGATGGAGCCGCCTATGCGGTTGAAGGTGTATGTGATGAATGGCTCCTGCTTGCCGTCCGCTTCCTGCGTTGCCGTCAGCGTGATCGGATTGCTTTTGTCTTCTTCCAGAGCCTTGGTAACGGAAGTCTGTTCCGGCGTGGCGGGTGCTGCGGGCGTTTCAGCGCCGGGCGCCGGAACTACGGCGGGAGCGGCAGCAGTTTGCTGGGCGGGGACGGGGGCTGCCGGGACGGGCCCTTCCTTTTTATTGTTGCCCATGTAAATGTTCAGGCCCAGAAGGGCGGCGCAAACGCCTATGATGATCCATGCTGTGCGATCCATAATGTGATATAGCTTGATTGAAGTTGGTAGGGGGAGAGAAAGGTAATTTAACGCGGCGTGCGGGCCGGAGGGACGGGATCATACCCTGAACCGCCCCACGGGTTGCATCTTAAAATGCGCCATGTTCCAAGAAGAAGGCCGCGCCATGCCCCGTGGAGCCGGACGGCCTGAATAAAGTATTGGGAGCAGGTGGGAGTATAGCGGCAGCCGCTGCCGGGGCCCCCCAGTGCATGCAGGGGAGCGCTGATGAAGGTTTGATAGCCCCGTACCAGGGCAATGAGCAGCCATTTCATCATGCGTTGTCTTTTTCCCGGGAAAGAAGTTGCAGCTTGAGTTTGCGGGCGGCTTTCTGCCAGTCCCGCTCCAGGTCGGCATAGCTGGCTTCCACGGCCCGCCAGCGGAGGACGCACACCAGGTGCACGCCGTTTTCAAAGGGGGCGCCGTGCTCCCTCAGGATTTCCCGCACGCGCCGCCGCAGTTTGTTGCGGACGACGGCGCAGCCGATTTTCTTGGTGCAGATGATGCCGAATTTGGAGGGGGCCTCCGGATGTTCCAGCGGGGCTGCACTTAAAACAATAAGCCGACCTGCTACGGATGGTCCCTCGTTGCGTACCCGGGCAAATTGAAATGCCCTGGTCATGCTTTGTTGACGAGTAAGACGCATCTCCCGCGGGTCGGCCCGTGAAAAGAAGTTCCAAGGAGGCGTTAACCGAGTCCTGGCGGCTGAATTAACGGCCGTGCTGGATGGTGTGGCGCTTGTACTGGATTTCGGCTCCCTTGGGAAGCAGGCGCTTGCGGCCTTTGGCGCGGCGGCGGCGGATAATGTCTGCTCCGTTCTTGGTAGCCATGCGTGCACGGAATCCGAACTGACGCTTGCGGCAACGCTTGGATGGTTGATAAGTCCTCTTGCTCATGATGTTGAAAGATGCTTCTTGTGAATTACTAGATTCAGTGCCGTCCGTCTAAGCGGCCTATGCACAACCGGACGGAAAGGATAACTATTTTGGCTGTTTTGTCAATCCGTCAGGCGATTAAATTGCCGTTTTTCTTGCGGAAGGAACTGTTTTTTATGATATTTATAATTGATAATCAATAACTTTTTCTTTTAAAGAAAGGCGCTTGTTTTACAGAAAGAGCAGTTCCGCATACGTGGGGACGGGCCACAGGTCTGCGTCTGTCAGGCCCTCCAGCATGTCAATGGTGCTTCTCAGATTGTCCATGCCGGACTGGATTTCCTTCGTGCTGGCGCGGTCTACGGCCTGGCGGAGTTCCTTCACCTGGGTGGGGAGGAGGTCCAGCAGCGTGCCGATCTGGTTGGCGCGGTCCACGGTGGATTTCATGCCCGCCTTGATTCCGGCGGCTTTCATCTGGGCGATGGCGGTGGTGAGCTGCGTGAGCTGCTCCGTCACGGCGGGAATGTACAGGGTTTCCACCATCAGCAGGGCGGTTTCCGCTTCAATGCTGATTTCCTTGTAGAATATTTCCGTCTGGATTTCATGGCGCGCGTGGAGCTCCACGGGGCTGACCACCTTGTATTTTTCAAAGAGGGCCTTGGCCTTGGGCGTTTCCAGGGCGTCCAGGGCTTCGATGGTGCCGGGAACGTTGGGGAGCTTGCGGCGTTCCGCTTCTTCAATCCAGGCTTCGCCGTAGCCGTCCCCGCTGAAGAGGATGCGCTTGTGCTTCTTGATAATGCCCTGGAGGTGCTTGTTCAGCGTGGCGTGGAATTCCTCCGGTTTGTCCTTCACGGGTTCCAGAAGGGTGCAGATTTCATCCAGGCTTTCCGCCACGATGGTGTTGAGCACCGTCATGGGCCAGGCGCAGGTCTGGGAGGAGCCTACGGCGCGGAACTCGAATTTGTTGCCCGTGAAGGCGAAGGGGCTCGTACGGTTGCGGTCGGAGGCATCCAGCGGGAACATAGGCAGGGTGTCCACGCCAATGTTGATGGTCTTCAGGGTGCGTGCCTTTTTGGTGCCGCCCTTTTCAATCTGCTCAATGATTTCATCCAGCAGGTCTCCCAGGAAAATGGAGATGATGGCGGGAGGCGCTTCATGGGCGCCCAGGCGGTGCTCGTTGCCGGATTTGGCGACGGAGGCGCGCAGCAGGTCCGCATGTTCGTCCACGGCCTTGATCGTGGCGCAGAGCAGGGTGAGGAAGATGGCGTTTTCCTGCGGGCTGGAGCCGGGGTTCAGCAGGCTGCCGTAACCGGGCGCGGAAAGGGACCAGTTGTTATGCTTGCCGGAGCCGTTCATGCCGGAGAAGGGCTTTTCATGCAGCAGGCAGACCATGTCATGCTTGTTGGCGGTTTTCCGGAGCACTTCCATGACCAGCATGTTGTGGTCCACGGCCAGGTTCTGGCTTTCAAAGATGGGCGCGATTTCAAACTGGCCCGGCGCCACTTCATTGTGGCGCGTTTTGGCCGGAATGCCGAGCTTCCAGAGGGCTTCGTCCACGTCCACCATGAATTCCAGCACGCGGTCCTTGATGGAGCCGAAGTAGTGGTCTTCCATCTGCTGGTGCTTGGGGGGGACGTTGCCGAAGAGGGTGCGGCCGCACATCATCAGGTCCGGCCGCAGGGCATAAAGCTGCTTGTCCACCAGGAAGTATTCCTGTTCCGCGCCCAGATCCGCGCTGACGTGGATGTTTTCCGGCCCGCCAAAGCAGGCGAGCAGCCGCCTGGCCTGGCGGGTGACGGCGGTCATGGACCGCAGAAGGGGGGTTTTTTTGTCCAGCGCCTGCCCCTTGTAGGAGCAGAAGGCGGTGGGGATGCAGAGGGTGGCTCCGTTTTCCGTGCGCTTGATGAAGGCGGGGCTGGTGGGGTCCCAGGCAGTGTAGCCGCGCGCTTCAAAGGTGGCGCGGAGACCGCCTGAGGGGAAGCTGGAGGCGTCCGGCTCTCCCTGCACCAGGCTCTTTCCGGAGAACTTGAGTTCCAGGTTTCCTTCCGGGTCCACGTCCACGAAGGAGTCATGCTTTTCCGCCGTGCTTCCGTTCAGGGGCTGGAACCAGTGGGTGTAATGGCTGGCGCCCTTTTCCAGGGCCCACGTCATCATGGCCTGGGCCACTTCATTGGCAATGTCCGGGTCCAGCTTCTCGTCCTTGCGGATGGTCGCCAGCAGTTTTTTGTAAACGGGACGCGGCAGGTAATCGCGCATGGTCTCCATATTGAAGACATCCTGACCGTAAATTTCCGCAATAAAAGTTGCGGCGTCGCCAACATCGGAAGGTGGGTTTGTATGCATCTTGGTAGGGAACGCGCCAAAAGGCTCGGAATCTACCAAACCTTAAAAGGGGGTTTTTTGCAAGCCGAATCCTGCCTCAGAGGTTGGCGGAGGGATGTTTCAGGGAACAAAAGTTCCGGAGGCGCCCAGTTTTCATCTTGTTGAGGGTGGCGCGGGAAGCCTGCCGTTTCACGCTTCCCTGTGCGGAAGCGGCGAGGAATTGCCCCGGAGGCCTTTTCTTCCGGAAGGGGGCTCCCGTCCGGGACAGTCTTTATCCACAGATGAAGGGGAGGGAAATGCCTGTTATTTCAAAGGGCCCACCGTGATTTTCTGGCACATGGTATGGGTCTGCCCGGAGGCGAGGGGGATGCTGCGCGTGCCTGCATTCCCCACTTCAACGCACAGGAATTTGTTCCAGGATGCCGCGCCCAGGTCCGCCATGTTGTTAGCGCCCTGCTGCCCCGGGTTCCAGACGATGACGGAAGAGGCGTGGTTCCGTTCCACGGTGATAGTGCGGTTCAGCACGAGGTCCTCCAGCACTGTTTTTCCCGAACAGGAGGGGCAGTCGTAGACGCGGTCCAGGCACCCCAGGGGAGCCAGAGGGCGTTCTCCATGCTTCATGGGCTGGGCCGCTTCTTCCCGGAACGGGATGCCGTCCAGCCCGTGAACGCGGCATTTGGTCAGGTTGCCCACGGCAAAGTAGTTGTGGAAGGCTTCCGTGAGCTTGCAGGGCTGCATGCGGGCGGTGGTTTCCAGCTTCATGACCAGCGTGCGGCCCAGCGTCAGGCGCAGGATGGCGGCGGGGTAGGCCTCGTCTTCCGGATAGAAGGCCAGGGAAAGCAGAACGTTCCCCTGCTTGTCCGTCTCCTGGTGGTGGAGGCGCCATTCAGAGATGCGCGCCACGCCGTGGGACGGTGCGTTTTTCCGCGGCCCGAACCACGGCCAGCAGACGGGAATCCCGCCGCGGATGGCCTTGCCGGGAGCAAAGACCGCATTGGGGGAAAGGAAGAGGCATTCCTCCTGTCCCTCCGGCTTCCAGGACGTGAGGTGCGCCCCCTGCAGGCACAGGGAGGCTGTACAGAGCGGTGTTTCCACGTCCAGAAAAGTGATTCCCTGGTCTGTTGCACGCGGAGTGATCATGGCTGGAGGCGTTCGATCGTCCAGGAACCGTCTTCCTGGAGCTTGTACATGAAGCGGTCGTGAACGCGGCCGGGGCCGCCCTGCCAGAATTCAAAGGTGTCCGGAATAATCCGGTAGCCGCCCCAGAAGGAAGGCAGGGGAATTTCCCCCTTGGAGAACTTGTTTTTCAGCTCCATCAGCTTCATTTCCAGCAGTTTTCTTCCGGAAATGACGGAGCTTTGCTGGGAGACCCACGCGCCGAGCTGGGATTCCTTGGGACGGGTGAGGAAGTATTTCAGGGATTCCGCACGGGAGACCTTGACGGCTTTTCCGTAAATGATGACCTGGCGTTCCAGCATCACCCAGGGCAGCATCATGCAAACCTGCGGATTTTCCTCAATGTCATGGGCCTTGTGGCTGCCGTAGTTGGTGAAAAAGACAAAGCCCGTCTGGTCAAAGTACTTGAGCAGCACCGTGCGCAGGGACGGCCTCCCCTGCGCGTTCACCGTAGCCAGGGAGAAGGCGTTCGGTTCCGGAATACCCGCTTTCAGGGCCTGCTCAAACCAGGTTTGAAATTGTTCAAAGGGGTTCTCCGCCAGGTCTTTTCTGTGCAGCTGGCCCTTGAGGTATTCTTCTCTGAAATTGGACAGGTCCATGATGGGTTGAAGGATAAATGTTATTCCACGCTGAAATCCAGCCCCAGGTCCAGGGAAGGGGCGGAGTGGGTGACGTAGCCCACGGAGACGAAGTCCACGCCGGATTCCGCAATGGCGGCCACCGTTTCCAGATTGACGCCGCCGCTGGCTTCCAGCAGGGGAGTGGCGCGGTCGCCGCGCAGGGCGACGGCCTGCTTCAGCATTTCCGGCGCCATGTTGTCCAGCAGGATGTGGTCCACCCCTTCCAGCTTGAGGAAGGATTCCACCTGTTCCAGGGTATCCGCTTCCAGCTGGATTTCCACGCCGGGCTTTTCCGCGCGGAGCGTGTTGATGCACTGCTGGAGGTGTTCCGTGTTGCCGTCCGTCATCAGGTGGTTATCCTTCACCATGGCGCGGTCATACAGGCCCATGCGGTGGTTGGTGCCTCCGCCGTGGGCCACGGCGGCTTTCTCCAGCAGGCGGTAGCCGGGAGTGGTCTTGCGGGTGTCCAGGATGCGGGCGCTGGTGTGGGAGACGGCCTTCACGTATTTACGGGTGAGCGTGGCCACGCCGGAAAGGCGCTGGATGAAATTGAGCGCGGTGCGTTCCGCTCCCAGGATGGAGCGGGCGGAGCCTTCAATGAGCATCACCACGGCGCCGGGCGCCACGGCTTCCCCGTCGTGCAGGTACACTTCCACCTTCAGGGAGGGGTCCACCTTGCGGAAGACTTCCGCCGCCACGTTGACGCCGGAAAGAACGCCTTTTTTACGGGGCGTCAGAATGGCTCTGGCGGTCAGGTGTTCCGGGACGAAGTACGTGGAGGTCACATCCCCGGAGCCGAAGTCTTCGGCCAGCGCCAGGTTGATCAGGGTTTCCAGATTGTCGGATACGGGTTCTGCGGGCATGAATGGAAATTGCGGCTTAATATTCGCGGTTGAGAAGGTAATTGGCCAGTTCCACCAGGCGGGTGCGGCGCTCTTCCGGGAAAATCATCAGGGCGTCCAGGGCTGCCTGGGTGCGGCATTTCGCCTCGGAACGGGCTCCGTCCATGCCGATCAGGGCCGGGCAGGTGGATTTCTGCGCGTTCACGTCCTTGCCGGCGGTCTTGCCGAGCTTTTCCGTGGAGGCGGTCAGGTCCAGGATGTCGTCAATGACCTGGAAGGCCAGGCCGAGGTTGTAACCGAAGTCCGTGATGGCTTCCAGTTGGGCTTCCGTGGCGTTTGCGGACATGGCGCCGAAGCGGAGGGCCGTGGTCAGCAGGGCTGCCGTCTTCCCCTCGTACACGGCGCGCACTTCCGGCTCGGAAAGCTGCTTGTGCTCCCCTTCCAGGTCCAGCACCTGGCCGCCGATCAGCATGGTGCTGCCTCCGGTGGCCGCCAGTTCCTTGACGTAATCCCGGACCGTGTAGCGTTCCGTATCGTCCGCCTGGGCGATCACGGCAAAGGCTTCCGTCAGCAGGGCGTCCCCGGCCAGAATGGCGACTCCTTCTCCGAAGGCCTTGTGGCTGGTAGGCTTCCCACGGCGCAGGTCGTCATTGTCCATGGCCGGCAGGTCGTCATGAATCAGGGAATACGTGTGCATCATCTCCACGGCGCAGGCGGGCACCAGGGCGTCCACCGCCAGGCCGCCGCAGGCTTCCGCGGCCGCCAGGCAAAGAACGGGGCGCATTCTCTTGCCGCCCGCGAACATGCTGTAGCGCATGGCCTTGTGGATGGTTTCAGGCCTTTCGTCCTCAGCGGGCAGGAGCCTGTCCAGCGCGGCGTCAATCAAGGCGCACTGTTCTGTAATATAATCGTTCAGGGATTGTTCTTCACACATGACGTTAAGGAATGGGTGCGGGGATAGTAGATATAGTTCAGCGGCTGACCAGAAGTTCCGCAATCTGTACGGCGTTCAGGGCCGCGCCCTTGCGGACCTGGTCTCCCACGACCCAGAGGGCCAGGGCATTGTCAATGGCCATGTCCGGGCGGATGCGTCCCACATAGCAGGTGTCCCCGTTGGTGCTGTCCAGCGGAGTGGGCCAAACGCCTTCCGCTGGATTGTCCATCAGGGCTACGCCGGGTTTTCCTTCGTAGGCGCTGCGTGCCTCTTCCACGTCTACGGGCTGCTCAAACTGGGCGGTCACGGAGATGGAGTGGGAACGGTACACGGGCACGCGCACACAGGTGCACGTTACCTTGAGCTCCGGCAGGGAAAGGATTTTGCGGCCTTCGTTAAGCATTTTAAGCTCTTCCTTCGTATAGCCGCTTTCCGTGAAGGAGTCGATCTGGGGAAGAAGATTAAAGGCGATCTGGTGCGGATAAACGTTTTTCACCACGGGATGGCCGTCCACCACGGCACGCACCTGGGATTCCAGTTCCGTGATGCCGTGCTGTCCGCTGCCGGAAACCGCCTGGTAGCTGGAGGCGATAACGGTTTTCAGGCCAAAGCGCTGGTGCAGGGGGAAGAGCGCCATCAGCGTAATAATGGTGGTGCAGTTCGGGTTGGCGATGATGTTGCGGGGATGGTTGAAAGCCGCTTCCGGATTGATTTCCGGCACCACCAGGGGCACGTCCGGGTCCTGGCGGAAGGCGGAGGAATTGTCAATGACCACGCATCCGGCCGCTGCCGCAACGGGGGCGAACTTCAGGGAAATGCCGCCGCCTGCGCTGAATAGGGCAATGTCCACGCCTTCAAAGGATTTCTCCGTCAATTCTTCCACAGTCAGCATTTCTCCCCGGAAGGCGACCTGTTTTCCGGCGGACCGTGCGGAGGCCAGAAGTTTCAGGGAGCCTACGGGAAAATTGCGGGTTTCCAGGCAGGACAGGATCTCAACGCCCACCGCTCCGGTGGCGCCGACGATGGCAACATGGGGTGCTTGGTTCATGATTGTGTCAGAAAATGGCGGAATTCAGTCCGCATGCGCATGATGATAAGGGTTTTTTCCCAGAAAAGCAATACGGGATCGGCAACAGATGAACAGCGCAAGTTAATATAAAAGGTATAAACAATATTAACCATTCACTGTTAACCGTTGCATGCTTATTTAACCCATTTCCCGACGCCCTCCGGCAGCCTGCCGTCGGAGACGGGGCCGTAGCGCGTTGATTCCATGTTGCCCCAGAGGGGCACGCCCACGATGCGCCTCCACCAGCCGGACATGCTGGCTCCGGTGTAGCAGCCGAAGCTCCAGCAGTCGGACCGCGGGGTGAAAATATCCCGGCGTATCCGGTTCAGGTCCGTCTCATGAATCCATTCCGTGGAGATGGCCATGATGTTATTGCCGTAGTCCAGCATCCACGCAAAGCAATTGGAATGGCCAAAGTAGTAAAAGGACTCCACCGTGTCCCCCCGGAAGCGTGGAGAAGAGTTCAGCGCACGGATGGCCTGGTCCGCGCTGTCCACCCAGACGAGCTTGATCCTGTACTTGGAAGCCAGGTCCGCAATCCAGCGGGTATAGGGCTTGCCGTCCTCCCGGCCGCGTGCCGCGTAGCCCGGACGGTAAACGATCCAGGTGATTCTGGCGGAGGGGTCTTTCTGCTGGATATGGGCAATGCGGATGGTGGAGGCCCGTACAAAGTTGGCCCACCAGTTGTCATGCCTGTCAGGCTGGATTCTGAGCCCTTCCCATTGTCTGAGGGCGGGACCGCCGCACATGACGACGTGGACGGCCTGGGACAGTCCCGTGCCGCCCAGCAACAGGGCCAGAGCAAGAAAAAGGCGTGAAAACATGCCCGCACCCTACCTTTGCTCCCCGTGTCTGTCAACCCGCCGCAGTGTTTTTTAAGGGAACAGACACATATGGAATCCCATGGGATGATTTCCGTTTCCCTTCAGCAATTCACCACATTCACGGCCAGTCCGCCCTGGGCGGTCTCCTTGTACTTGGACTGCATGTCCCTGCCGGTATCCAGCATGGTGCGGATGACCTTGTCCAGCGGAACGAAGTGGGCGCCCGTTCCACCCATGGCGATGCGGGCGGCATTGATCGCCTTAATGGCGGCGATGGCATTGCGTTCAATGCAGGGAATCTGGACAAGCCCCGCGATTGGGTCACAGGTGAGGCCCAGGTTGTGCTCCATGCCTATTTCCGCGGCGTTTTCCACCTGGTGGGGCGTTCCCCCCAGGTACTCCGCAAGAGCCGCCGCGGCCATGGAGCAGGCTACGCCCACCTCCCCCTGGCAGCCTACGTCCGCGCCGGAAATGGAGGCGTTCTTCTTGTACAGGATGGCGATTCCTCCCGCGGTGAGCAGGAAACGGTGAACGGCATCCGGATGAGGGGAAAAACAGAATTTGGTGGCGTAATTGAGCACGGCTGGAACAATCCCCGCCGCTCCGTTGGTGGGCGCAGTGACGATTCGTCCGCCTGCCGCATTTTCCTCGCTCACGGCAATGGCGTACAGGTTGATCCAGTCCATGATGGAAAGAGGGTCTTTCAGGGCCGATTCCCCGTGCACCAGAAGGGATTTGCGCAAGGTCTTGGCCCGGCGCGGCACTTGCAGGACGCCCGGCAGGTTGCCGCGCGCGCTCATGCCGTTGGAAATGGACTGCTTCATGGTGGCCCAGATCAGGTCCAGCTTTTCACGGACCTCCCGTTCCGGGAGCAGGGCGCATTCATTGGCCATGACGATGGAGGAAAGGGGGCATTCCCGTTCATCCGCCATGCGCAGCAGTTCCTCCGCAGATTCATAGGGGAGGGGGAACGGTTCCCGGTCCGGTTCCTCCGGATGCAGGAGCTCCTGCTCGGAAGCGACAAAGCCGCCCCCGGTGGAATAAAACACGGCGTCCTCCACCGGTTCCCCGGCCTGGTTGACGGCGGTGAACAGCATCCCGTTCGGATGCAGGCGCAGGGGCTGGTAGTGGGAAAGGTCCAGGTCCCGGGTGGGGGAGAAACGGACGGTTTTTTCTTCCGTGACGGGGAGCGTTTCCTGCTGGTGCAGGCGCCCGATTTTTCCGGGAATGCTGCGCGGCTCCACCGTATGGGGTTCTTCCCCCAGCAAGCCCAGCATGATGGCCGTGTCTGTGCCGTGCCCGTGCCCGGTGGCTGCCAGGGAGCCGTAGCATTCACAGCGGATGCCCGTGATCTCCGGCAGCCGGGGGGAATGGCGTATCTGTTCCAGAAAGCGGTGCGCCGCCCGCATGGGGCCTACGGTATGGGATGAGGAAGGGCCTATCCCGATGCTGAAAAGCTCAAAAATGCTGTAATGGTGCATGTCCGTTTTCCTGTAGCGGGGCAGGGCCGGAATTTCCCGCGGAAACTCCGGCCCGTTCCGGAAGATGGGCTTACAGCCCCAGCAGGTAGCGTTCCGCCTCAATGGCGGCGCCGCAGCCCATCCCGGCGGAGGAAATGGCCTGGCGGTAGTGAGGGTCCGCCACGTCTCCGGCGGCGAACAGGCCCGGCGTCCTGGTCGCCATCAGCCCGGCTTCCCGGATGATGTAGCCGGCGTCGTCCCGGTCCACCAGATCCCCCAGGAAAGAGGTATTCGGCGTGTGGCCGATCGCCATGAAGACGCACTTGACGGGAAGTTCCGTTTCATCCCCTTCCACCACATCCTTCAGCATGACGGCTTCCAGTTCTCCCTTGTCGTCCGTCTTGTAGCTTACGATGGTGGAATTCCACATGGGGAAAATCTTTTCATTGGACAGCGTGCGCTCCGCCATGATCCTGGAGGCGCGGAGCGTGTCACGGCGGTGGATCAGGTAAACCCGGGAGGCAAAGCGGGTCAGGAACATGGCCTCTTCACAGGCGCTGTCTCCGCCGCCTACCACGCACACGGGCACGTCACGGTAAAAGGCTCCGTCACAGGTGGCGCAGGCGGTGAGGCCGTGGCCGATGAGGCCTTCTTCTCCGGGAATGCCCAGATAGCGGGCGGAAGCGCCTGTAGCCACGATGACGCTGCGGGCTTCATAATCCTGTCCGCTGGTTTTCACGGTAAACAGCCCGGTGGCTTCATCCTTGACCACGCTCTTGACGTCCTCATACGCAAACCGGGTGCCGAATTTTTCCGCCTGCTGCTGCATCAGGAACATCAGGTCCGGACCCATCACGCCGTCCGGAAAGCCGGGAAAGTTTTCCACTTCCGTGGTGGTGGTCAACTGGCCGCCGATCTGGGAGCCCGTAATAAGGAGGGGGGAGAGATTGGCCCGGGCTGTGTAAATGGCCGCTGTGTAGCCCGCGCATCCTGCGCCGATGATAATGACTTGTTCGCTCATAATACGTGTAAGTGATCGCCGCAATGGTAAAGGGGGAACATCCGTTTTGCCAGTAGATTCTGCGCTATGCGGCGGGTCACGGTCCGGCGGCTCCGGAACGGTTCTTCGCGGGCGGGGAGAAGAGCTGCCTGCACGTATCCATGGCGACGGTTTGCAGTTTCCTGGCCCTGTCCGCGGGAATGCTGCACAGGAGCACCCCTTTCAGGGACAGTTTTCCCGGCAGCCCTGTGGGAGACTTGCCGAACAGGGTGCAGTACATCACGCAGGCCGCCAGGTAACTGCCTTCCGCCGTGGGGTGCCGGCCATCTGCCTGGTACAGGGGGATGCCGGGATGGCGCTTGAGGCAATTTTCCCAGGCGATGCCCACCGGGGCTACGGCGGCTTTTTCCCGGCGCGCCAGCTCCAGATACGTGTCCAGAAGGGCTTTTTGCTCCTGTAGTTCAGGGCCGCCGGAAGCGCCCTTTCTCCCCCACGTCAGAAACAGGACGGGCGCGCCATGGGCGGCGCGGATTTGGGCGCACCATTTGCCGCCGAATTCCATGGTCCGCTCCGGAGCCACGACGGGAGTGGCGCTCTGGTCCTGGAGAATGACGAAGTCCCACGCCGTCCCTTCCAGCTTTTTACGGGCAGACCCGCCATTCCAGTGGGACTGGAGGGAAGCTGCCGGAGCGGCGTGCATGTGCACGTCCGGCCGCAGCCCCCTGGAATCCGCCATCGCCTTGACCATGGCAGGCATGCGGTTGAAGAACGTATAGCTGTTTCCCAGGAAAAGAATGTGGCTTCCGGGGCGTGCAGGGACACAACGAGGCCAGGGGCTTTCCGCATGCGGCTCTTCCTGCGCCCGGAGGTAACAGGGAAAAGCAGTCCAGGTGAAAAACAGCAGCAGGAAAAATTTTATGCCCGGCATCATGAGTTGAATTTAATCTTAATGTTTCCGGAATGGAACTTCAAACGGATGAAACATGGAGGATGGGGGAACTATTTCTACACGTTCATAGGCATATCTTCTTATTTTATTTATTGCCAACGGCTTGCATAGCATAATGAAAAAATGATGCATCATTCTGGAAGTGAACAAATTAAACCGGAACTCCTGCCGCATGACTGGAGAAGTCTTTCCGGGAGTCTTGCCGAAGGAGTGCGGGTGTGGTTGGATAGTGGACATGAAGCCTGAATCGCTGACCAAGCACCGTGTGACGGGGGTGAATGATCCTCTATTCCTGGACTCCCTGGATATTTACCGGACAAGTTTTCCGGTGCACGAACAGAGGCGCATTCAGGATTTCCCGCTGGCGTTCCAAGACCCGGGCTTTTGCTATGAGGTGTTTTTAAACGGGGAAGGCCGGGTTGTCGCCATGCTGGTGAGCTGGCGGCGCGAGGCATTCGTGTATCTGGAATATTTTGCCGTGGATGCCTCCCTGCGCGGCCAGGGCGCCGGACAGAGGATTCTGGAAGAGCTGAGGGATGCTTTCCCCCACAAGGTCATTCTGGAGATTGACCCGCCGGAGGACGAAATTTCACGCCGCCGCCTGGGGTTTTACCAGCGGCACGGCTTTGTGCCCAATCCCCAGTTTGATTACATTCACCCTCCCTATACGGATGAAGGGACTCCTTTCCCACTCCTGCTGATGACGCATGAAACCCTGCTGAATGAGGAAACGTACCGGAGCTTTGTTGATTTCCACCACAATCATGTGGTGGCAAGATAGGCGTTCTTCCGGGAAAAGGTCTTTGGGCTCGTCCGCTTACCCTCGTGAGGTTTTTTGCGGGTAGGGGCTTTTTATTTCATTATTGTCGTATGATATCGTTTCCTATAATTCAACCTGCCGGGAACGTTGAGTATCATGAATGAAGACTCTGACAACGGATAACAAATCCGGTGTCAAGCGTGGATTTTGATGAATAAAGATTTATCTTCCTTTCAAAAAGAGGATTTATCTTCCCTGAATCCATTCCTTAAAAAGGAGAATGCCTATTGTTTATTGAAAATCAAAGTTTTTTAATGGATTTTATCTGTTTTTATTAAAACACCGGATTTGTTATCCGCTTCAGTAGTCACATGTTGAGCCCTCATGGTCATTTAATATTCAAGGGAGCAGCGGTTGCGGCGGCTTTGTGCCTGGTTTCCGGCGCGGAGGCTGCTTCCCTGCTGTACGGACTGGATTTCAACCAGCTTGGGAGTAACCAGAGCCTGGTCAATTTGGGAAGCGGGTCCACAGCCATTTCAAAAACTACCGGTTATATGAACTGGAGCAATGCGATTATGCCCATGCCGGACGGCGGTTATTCCCATTGCCCCAACGGAGGGACATTCAATATTACGAGTTCCGACGGCATTGACGGTCTGAATTTTTCCACCGGCTTCAGCGTGGGCATCCACATGTATTACAGTTCTTCCAATGCGGACTGGAAGGATGCTTTTTCCATGACCATTGCAGGCACGACCATCCGGGTGGAAATGACGGCTGCCAACAGATGGGTGATTTATAATGGCGCAGGCATTGGAATCGCGGATGGAACCGAACTGTTTGCCGCCAATGACAATGAATGGAATTACCTTGGGCTGACGTTTAAGGGAAATGAGATGCAGGTTTACCACGATGGCGAGCTCGTTAAAACGGTGACGACCGGTCTTTCCGATGATTCCAAAGTGACCAGCATTAAGGGCAGCGGAGAGCACAATACCGCGGCCAACGGCCTTTTCGTCGACAACCTGGCCGTGTATGACGGCGTGTTGAACGGAGATGATTTTGCGTACCTGAATACGCATGATATGCCTCTGTCCATCCCGGAACCGGCTACCGCAACGCTGGGGCTCATGGGACTGGCGGCTCTCCTGGTGCGCCGCAAACGCGCGTGAGCCTGAATTTTTTGAATAAAAGAGCCGTTCCGCATTTCTGCGGAACGGCTCTTTTTGTCTGTAAATGAAGTGTGGCAGGGAGCGCAGGATTTCCGGAACGGCGGAGTAATCAGCTCCACGCCCGGTCCACGGCTTCTTGCGCTTCCGGGTCAAGGTGTTTGGATAGCCGTTCCCTCATGCGCAGCCTGTATTCCGGAATGCTCCAGGAGTGGAGCGGCTGGACGGCGGAGTTTGTGAATTGCCAGGAGGGGACGGGCACTACAACATCCATGACTTCCGTTGCCCTGGCCGGCATTCCGGCCAGTACCGCGGCAATGGCGGAGGAAAGTTCCGGATGCCTATCCAGAACGTCCAGCAGCCATCCGCAGCCCACGTCCGTGGGAATGGCTTCCGTTCCGGCCAGCAGGTCCGCAAGGCGCTCGGAAGGAAGTTTGTTGGATATGGAAGCCAGATAAGGCGCAAACCGCATGTCCCCCAGGCTCATCAAGGCATCCAGGGCCGGAGCCATTCCGGCCTGCCCGGGGAGCGGAGCCACACAGATGATGTTCACCAGTCCGGCGATTCCGGGGAAGCGTTCCTCCGGCTTCGGGGCGGCCAGCGTGTAGATCAGGAAGGCGGCCTGGCGGCGGATGTCCGGGGCCGCGTCCGTCATGGCAAAGGGCAGGAGCGCCCGCCAGCCGTCCCCCTTGCGCTGGCGGATGAAGGAGGCCAGTTGAAGCGCGCATTTGCGCCGCGCGTCCGGCGCGCAGCAGGATTGGAAGATGTTGTAAATGGTAACGCCTTCTTCTTCCCTGCCTGTTTCATTGCAGGTAACCAGCCCGTAGGCGATCATGGCCAGCGGCCATTGGTCCGGACCGATTTCATCCCTGCGGGAGGGATCCATAACGAGGGCGGCAAGCCGCTTGATTTCCGACAAAGAACTGGTTTGATCCTGAAAAAGGCCCATGTCCGCATGATAGCCCGCAGCAGGAGCCTGCCAAGGAAAAAAGCCGTGGTTTCATGCCACCCGCGTTCATGGCCTCCGTTCCGTTCCCGGTGCGCTAGCGGGCGGAGACTTTTTCCATATTGTCCGCAACCAGGGCAGCCAGTTCTTCCTCCTTCATGGAGAGGGCATGTGCAGCGCGCCGGTAAAGCTCCGGAAGGGCCTCCGGGTGTTCGTCGGATTCCAGGGCCAGACGCTGGCGCGGGATGGAGGACAGGATGCCGGGGCGTTCCATCTCCCGCAGGCCCACGGACAGGAGCCAGTTGCCGGAAGGAAGCTGTGCCGCGGGATTCAGGGCCCCTGTCCACCCATGGAGTACGGCTTTCAGCGCAGGGAATTCTGCCAGGATACCGGCCAGCGTTCCCCACGCGCGGCAGCAGTGCAGGGCGGCTGGGCGGTCCAGGCGCACGGCCAGTTCCAGATGCCGTTTCAGCGCTTCCTTCTGCACGGGCAGTCCCGGAATGCCCCGGCGGCATTTGTCCAGCCCCGTTTCTCCAATTCCTGCACGGGGGAAACGGCGCAGGAAGGCTTCCAGCATACGCATTTCCTCCTGCCAGGTATTCGGATTCAGGTGCCACGGATGAATGCCGAAGAAGGGGGTGACGTTTTCATCCCCTTCCGCCAGCAGGGCCGCCTGTTCCCAGTCCGCCGGGCAGGTTCCGCAGATGAAGCGGGGGCCCGCACCGGGTATGGCCGGGGCCGGGTGGGTGTGGGCGTCCGGCAGGTTCATCATGTATCAGTGGGACAGCGTGGGAGCCTCCACGGGTTCAATAATATCAAAACTCTGTTTTGCCAGGCGCACCGCGGCGGCACCCGTTTCCATTTCGTCATGGATGACGTTGGTGATGCCCGCGTGATGCAGTAAGGCCACTTCCGACCGGAATTTGGCGCGTGCAATCACCGTAATATCCGCGTTGACGCCCTTGATCTGCATGTAGGTGGACAGGGCCGGGGCGGGGTCCGGGAACGTGAAGGCAATGAGCCGCGCGGTACGGATGCCCGCCAGGTCCATGGTGATCTGGTGCTGGATGTCGCCCAGGAAGGCCAGATGGCCTTCGTTGAGCAGGGTTTTCACGGTGTCCGCGTTCAGGTCAATGATGATGCTGGGAATGCCGTACTGGGACAGGCTTTCATGCAGCCGCCTCCCTACCGGGCCGTAGCCGCAGATGATGGCGTGGTCCTTGATTCCCTCCACGCGCGTGATCATGGTTTCCACGCTGAGGCGTTCCCGTTTTGTTTTCAGGCCGGGAATGCGCACCAGCAGGGGGGTGAGCTTCCGTGCCGCCTTCATCAGCAGGGGCGTCATGCCCATGGAGACGGCGGCGATGGCGTACACATTGGTGGTCACCAGCGCCGGAATGGGAGTGATTTCCTGCATGAAGGGGATGAGCACCAGGGAGAATTCCCCCACGTTGGTCAGCGCGGTGGAGGCCATGATGCCCATGCGGCCGGGGATTTTCAGGAAGCTTGCGGCCACGATGCAGGCCACGAATTTGATCGCCAGGACAAAGGCGGCGAAGGTAGCCACATGGCCGAGATGTTCCCACAGGTCGTCAATGTCAATCAGCAGCCCGGCGGAGACGAAGAAGATGGTCAGGAAAAGGTCCTTGAAGGGGAGCACCTCACTGAGGACGCGGTGGCTGTAATAGGAACTGCTGACGAAGAGTCCGGCGGTGAAGGCCCCCAGGGCGATGCTCAGGCCCAGCAGGCTGGCCAGCATGGCGATGCCGGAACAGATGGCGAACACCATCAGGGTGAAGAGTTCCCGGCTCTTGGTCCGGGCCACGGCCAGCATGATGCGCGGGAGCAGGTAATGGCCGATTAGCCATGCGGCGCCCAGGAAGACCAGCCCCCGCAGCACGGCCATGCCAATGTTGAGCGCGGTTGCCCATGAGTTGGGGGAGGCGGCGAATATCTGGGGCATGATGGCCACCAGCATGATGGCGGCAATATCCTGGAACAGGGCGATGCCCACCGCCATTTTGGCTCCAGACGTTCCGCTGAGGCCGAATTCCTGGAAGGATTTCAGCGCCACCGCCGTGGAGGAAAGGCCCATGATGGCCCCTACCGTCAGGGAATGGCTCATGTCCATGCCCGTAGCATAATGAAGGCCCAGGCCGAATGCGGCGGTACAGATGAACATCTGGATGCCCCCGCCGACCAGGGCCGTTTTCCGCAGGTGCCTGAGTTCGTCTATGGAAAATTCCAGCCCCAGCGTGAACATGAGCAGGATAATGCCCACCTCGGAAAGCGCCTGGATGCTGACATCGGAATTGGGGATGTGGTCCAGAATGCCGCAGTTGGCCAGGATCACCCCGCAGATAAAGTAGCCCGCCAGCAGGGACTGGCGGAAATGGGCCAGAACCAGGGCAATCGCAATAATGCCCATGAAGACGACGGTCAGCAGGGTGAAGAAGGGAGGCGCGGCATTGGGGCCTCCGGAAGCCAGCAGAGAGAGAACCATGGCGGTCGGAAAGGGAGGCTAGGGAATGGTGATGAGATTGATTTCAGGCGGGCAGTTGAATCGGCCCGGTCCCATGTAGCCTATGCCGCGGGTGACGAAGACCTGCCTGCCTTCATAGGGATAAAAGCCGGAGTACATCGTTTCCCCTTCCGAGGTCAGCAGGGGGGAGGAAGAGAAGGGCAGCCTGATCTGGCCGCCGTGGGTGTGCCCGGAAAGCATCAGGTCCCAGCGGTAGGCGCCCAGCAGTTCCCTCCCCTTGGGGTTATGGGAAAGGACGATGGTCGGCATGGCGGATTCTTCCGCAAAAGCACGCGGGCTCATGCACCGCTCCGGAAAGAAGTCTCCTTCCCGCACGTCCCCCAGCCCCACCAGCTTGAATTCCGCGTTCCCCAGCCTGGGAATGGTGACGAAGGCGGCGGAATTCCTGAGCAGGGTGAAGCCGCCTTCCTTCAGAATACGCTCCACGTTGTCCACCAGGGCCATGTCGTGATTGCCCAGGCACGCGTAAGCAGGGGCGATGGAGGAGAGTTTCTTCATCTGCGTGATGTAGTCCCCCGCATGGGTAGCCCGCAGAAAATCCGTGTAAAGATCCCCCAGGAACACAATCATGTCAGGCTTGGCCTGTTCTGCCATGCGCGCCGCTTTTTCCAGCATGGGAAGGTTGGTGTGGACGTCTGACAGCACCAGGATGCGCAGTCCGGAAAGACCTGGAACGCAGTCCGCGGGAGCGGTGTTTTCATTCAATTCCAAATGGTTGGCCTCCCAGTGCATGTAGGAGGCCAGCAGGGAACCCAGCAGAATGACTGCCGCGGCTGCGTACAGGAGTTTGCGGAGCAGGGAGTGTTTTTTGGCGGGGGTGGAGTCCGTGGTCATGATTGGGCGGGATTGAGAATAGCCAGTTCCGGAAGGGTAAACAAGCCGTTGCGGCGCACCAGCGCGCCGTCCAGGTAAATATCCCCTCCTCCGGCCTCTTCCGTCTGGATGCACACCATGTCCCAGTGAATGCGGGACTGGTTGCCATTGTCCGCCACGTGGTAGGCTTGGCCCGGCGTCAGGTGGAAGGAACCGGAGATTTTTTCATCAAACAGGATGTTGCGCATGGGGCGGGTGATGGCCGGATTGACGCCGAAGGCGAATTCCCCCAGCCGCCGCGCGCCGGGGTCCGTGTCCAGGATGGCGTTGAGCTCCGCGGTTTTGTCTCCCGCTTCCGCTTGCACGACCAGGCCGTTTTCCAGCGTCAGGCGGATGTTGTCAAAGGGAATCCCCTGGAACAGGCTGGGGGTGTTGAAAGAAATGCTGCCGTTGGCGCTGTCGATGACGGGTGCGGTAAACACCTCCCCGTCCGGCAGGTTGCATTCCCCCGCGCAGGGGATGGCGGGCAGCCCCTTGATGGAAAAGGAAATGTCCGTTCCCGGTCCGGTGATGCGCACATGTTCCGCCGCCTCCATCATGGCGGCCAGCTTCTGCATGGCGGGACGCAGGGCGGCGTAATCCATCAGGCAGGTGCGGAAATAAAAATCCTCAAACTCCTCCGTGCTCATGGAGGCCTGCTGGGCCATTCCTTCAGACGGCCAGCGCAGCCCGCACCACCGCGTGTGGCGGATGCGCCTCTGGGAAACCGGATTCATGGCCTTCATGGCAACGGCCATATTCCGCTGGGGAACGGAAGACAATTCAAAAGCATTCCCCCCGCCGCGGATTTCAATATAGGCGTCCATCTCTTCCATTTCCGCCAGGCGGTGGCGGCTGATGATGCCGTATTGTTCTTCCGTGGCTCCGGAAAGCATTTCCCGGTTCAGCCGGGACTGGTTCAGGCGCAGGAAGGGCAGGGCGCCCGCGGCGCGCACCTCCCGGATGAGCGCTATTCCCATTTCCTCCGGAATATCCGTTAATTCCAGCAGAACCCGGTCTCCCGGACGCAGGGAAGTGGAATACCCTGCAAGCTGGGCCGCCAGGGCCTGAAAACGGGTGTCTGTCATGCCCTTATTAGGCGAATACCGGCGCCTTTTTGTCAAGCCGGAGACTTGCCACAGGCAAAAAACTGTGGTTTCATCCCCCGGATGTCCAGATTGCCCAAATTAGGAATACTCGGTTCCGGTTCCGGTTCCAACTGCCAGTCCATTTATGACGCCATCCGGTCCGGCGCCCTGCGGGCGGAAATAGCCGTGGTGATGTCTGACAATCCGGACGCGTACATTCTGGAACGCGCCCGTTCCTGGGGCATTCCGGCGGAGGTGATCGACTGCGCGGGATTCAAAACCCGGTTTCCTGATGAATCCCAGGCCGCCGTCGCCGCGCGGCTGAAGGAATACGGCGTGGACTGCGTATGCCTGGCCGGATTCATGCGCCTGGTGAAGCATCCGCTGTTGAAAGAGTTTCCTTCCCGCATTCTGAACATCCATCCCTCCCTTCTCCCCTCCTTCCCCGGGCTTCACGCCTGGGAGCAGGCCGTGAATGCCGGTGCGGCGGAAAGCGGCTGCACGGTTCATTACGTGGATGACGGCATGGACACCGGCCCCATCCTGGGGCAGGCGCGCGTGCCGGTGCTGCCGGGAGACACTCCGGAAAGCCTGCACTCCCGCATTCAGGAGCAGGAGCATACCCTTTATCCCGCCATGATCGCCCGCGTTCTGGAAACGCTGGCATAACCCGCTGCGCCTTTTGGCGGGAGGACGTCCGGAACGCGGATGACAGGATGACTGATTCTCTTGTCTTGTCCTGTGAACGGAATCCGTTAAAAAGGTGTCCTCTTTTCAAACAAAGGATAAAAACAACCATGAAGATGAACCCTTCCATCGCCCTGTTTGCCGTTTCCGCCTTTCTGGCGGGTGTGGCGGGCGCGCAAGAAAAGGCTGCTGAAACTCCGGCGGCTGACCAACCCAAACAAGAGAAAGAAATTACTGTGTCTCCCGAACAGATGAAAAAGGACCTGGGCTATTTTCTGGGTTTCCAGAGCGGCCAGCAGCTCGGCTCCATTCCCACCCTTACTTTTGACGACCTGGACCAGGAATCCTTCCTGCAGGGCATTAAGGACGGCATGGTCCGCAAGCCCGCCAAGGACCAGGAACAGCTGAAGCCCGCCCTGGACGCGTTCCAGAAGCAGATTGACGAACGTATCTCCGCCAAGGCCAAGGCCAACCTGGAAGCCAGCAAGAAGTTCATGGAGGAAAACGGCAAGAAGGAAGGTGTTACCACCACGAAGTCCGGCCTTCAGTACAAGGTGGTGAACAAGGGCGGCGAAGAAAAATTTGACGAAAAGAAGTTCAAGAACCCCATGTTCAAGGTGAAGTACAAGGGCACGCTGCTGGACGGCACTGTGTTTGACGACACCAAGGGCAAGGATGTGGAACTTCCCCTCCAGGTTATCCCCGGCTTTGCGGAAGCGCTGACCACCATGCCCGTCGGCTCCAAGTGGATCGTGTACATCCCTTCCGAGCTGGCCTACGGTGAAAACACCCCCGGCGCTCCGATCGAACCCAATTCCCCCCTCATCTTTGATCTGGAACTGGATGGCATTTCCGAAGCCCCGGCTCCCCAGGGCGGCCCCATGAGCATTTCTCCGGAACAGCTCCAGGAGATGCTCAAGCAGAGCGGCGCCCAGCAGCAATAAGGTAAGATTTCCAAGCCAGGGCCGTTCCCGTGAGGGGACGGCCTTTTTGTTTTTGCAGGTACCGCCTTCATCAGGAGGGTGAACGGCCAATCTGGGAATTTATAATCCTTCTTCTTCTTTAAATTTCCATATCTTGCTTGTATTAAGATTATTGCATTAATAATTATTGAAATGGATGGAAAGATAGTTTAAAGAAGCCTGTTTTATTCCCCTTCATGATTTGCTTAAGGAGAGTCATTAACGAAAATAGGCTTGCCAACGGATTATAAATCCGGGTATTACTGGTCATAATATCATTGATACAATATGAGACTTCATCTCCCTCCTTCTTTGCGTTCCGCCCTTCTTGCATCCCTGGTTTCCTTCTCCGGTTTTTATTCTTACTCCCATGCCGCCACATCGGCGGATTTCTGGCAGGCTCCTACGTTTGGCGGTCCTGATTTTACGTGGACGGGGGCAGGGGAAGGCGATGCCGTAGATACGGCGGGCAACTGGGAAGGGGATGCCGCCCCCTCCCGCCAGGAGGATAAGGGCCCGCATTTGATTTTTAATGATGTAGACGTTACGGTTACGGGCACTCCTCCCAACACTTCGGATGGCGGCGGCATCTCCGTGACGGGGAACAGCAATGTGTCCGTTGGCCTGGGACAATGGGGCGGCAGTGTTTACGTAGGCGCCGGATCCACTCTTTCCACCACCTTCAGCAACCAGATCAAGAGCATGGAGGCAGAGGGGCACGCTAATATTTATGTGGACGGCACGCTGAACCTGACCACGCCGGGAGGCAATCTCAACTTTGACAACGGTACCGGTTCCGGCAGCCACTACTGGCACATCGGGCTTGACGGGATGATCAACCTGTCAAATACCACTACAGTGACCAAGAATGACCGGACGTGGAATGTAGAGGTAGTGGTTGCGGGCGCCATGGAAGCGCTGACGGTTACCAACCGCGAGCTGGTGGACGATGCCCTGCTGACCCGCTATTTCATGTCCACCGGGGCTGATCTGGGGGCTTCCCTGGATTCCCTTCTTATTTGGAAGCAAACCGGGGAGGACACCTATGAGGCATTGACGAGAGTCGATTCCGCCGACCAGCTGGGAGCCGGCAATTTCGTGCTTGTCTCCAACGGTTCCGGCATGTCCGTGCAGTATCAGGGAACAGGCTACAATACGGAAACGCTTGTCTGGAATTCCACTACCGGTACCTGGAGCAACACTGGAACGGGCTGGTACAAGAGTGGAGATGGAGGCAAGACGGATACTTCCTTCCTGAACAATGACTCCGTTATTTTCACAGCTGCGGAAGGGGTTAAAACCATTGCATTGACCGGCAACATTATCGCCGGTACCGTAACGTTCCAGGACGGGACGAACTACACCTTGAACATGGGAGCCGGGGATTCCCTTCAGGCGGAAGCCCTTTCCCTCGGCAGCCAGGCGACGCTTACGCTTGGGGACGCCGCCATTACGGGGGGAACCTTCACGCTCGGCAATAATGCGGGCCTCCTCGTTTCCGAAGGGAAGACCGCAGCGATCGCTTCTTCCATCACCTTCGGCACGGGCAATACCTTCACACTGGGGAACAACGCTTCCCTGACGCTGGGAGACGCCACGCATCTCATGGAGTCCTTCTCCTCCACCGTCATGGGCGGGACGAACTCCTCCCTTTCCGTCTGGCTCGGCAATACGGACGGGAGCGTCACCCTTTCTCCTGGATCCACGCTAAAGGACATCACCGTATATGGCAATTACGCCGCCAATACGGCCAGCCAGCCTGCGGCGGACACGCTCAACGGAGCAACCCTGCATATCGGCAACGGCGCCAATTTCATCATTCGCCCCGGAGCGGGAACGATTCGTCCTTCGGACCGCATCGTCGTTGAAGGCGGCATGTACGTCCTGATGAACCACAATGCCGCAGATACGGTCACGATCGCCTCCGACATCGTAGGAGGAGCGGGCGTCACCCAGGATAGTTCAATCACCTTCCGCCGCAGTGAAAACCTCAACCTGAATATCTCCGGCAACGTTGACTATGCAGGTACCATGCAGCTGGACCAGGCTTCCGGCGGCTACGGTCCCCGTGTAACCTTCCTGAACAATACGGTTAACCTGGGCGGCCTGGCCGTCAATTACTGCATCGGGGGCTTCACCCTCACCAATTCGCAGGCCACCATCGGAACCCTCAGCATGTCGAGCAACTGGGCGAGCAGTTCCATTGAGGTTAACTCCGGTTCCGTCGTCAACGCTACGAACGTGCGGCTCCTCAAGAACGGAACCCTTTCCATCAACACCGGCGCCGAGTTGAATGTCACGGGCACCAACAGCGACCACGGAACTGGCCGCAGCTTCATCGTAGACAACGGCAGCACCCTTACTCTTAACGGGGGGCTTCTTACCGGCTCCGCTGTGCTGAACCTCGGGTACAGCGGAGCGGGGACCTTCCTTGCTTCCAGCGGCACGGCCAATCTGGGCGGCCTGGACTTCTGGGCCAATGGCAACGGCGTATTCCGCGGGAAATTCCAGCTGGGCAATGCAACGGCCGGAACGGCCCGCGTCAACTTTGGCGGCAACATCGTTAACTTTGCCAGCGGCAGTGAAATTACGCTCGGCATGGGAACGCTGGGCGCCACGGCCAACTGGTCCGTGACGTACAATAACGCGTTCACTCCTTCCTATATCACGCTGGCGGCTTCCAACGGAAGTTATGTGGATACCCTGGACGCCGGGGACAAGACAACCGGAAGAACCATTACCTTTAATACCGGCCTGACCGGCAGCGGCAAGCTCACGAAGATCGGCGCCGGCACCCTGGTGCTCAATGGAGCTGCCAAGGTTCCGGTTCCCGCGGAAGGGGAAACCGCCGCCGTTCCCGGTTTCACCGGCACGGTGGAATTGAGGGAAGGCGCGCTGACCGTGAAGGACTCCAGCGTCATTGGGCAGGGGACCCTGATTATCAACGGCGGCCTGACCGTGGCCGTGACTTCCGCAGACGGTTATTCCCTGGATGCCGGCTCTACGCTGGGAACCATCAATCTTGACGGGGGCACCGCTACCCTGGCGGCTGCTCTGACCCTGAACGGAGGCTCCCTGAGCTTTGGAGCCCTGAGCACGGATACCGCGGCATTAACCGTCAATTCAGTGGCGGGCACCGGCGCTACGGCTCTCCAGATAGGCCTTTCCTCCGTCACCGCCAATACGGAATATGCCCTTCTGCACGGAACGGGCATGACGGATACGTCCATGTTCACGCTCGGCGGCTCCGCGGCTGAACTGTACAAGGCTACATTCACCGTCAGCAATGATACGCTGTACGTCTCCCTGTCCGACAAGGACGGCCTGCTGAGATGGAAGAGCGGCAACTGGAACACGGACAGCGCCAATACCGCCTGGGATCTTGACGGCACTCCCACGGCTTACGCTGATGGACAGACCGTGTACTTCTCCGATGGTGCGGACGTGAACAAGACTGTAACGATCGTCGGGAATGTTGCTCCGGGTAAAATTAATGTTTCCGGCACGGATTTCATTTTTGCTGGTGACGGCTCCATTACCGGGGATACGACGCTGAATCTGCTGGACGGAGCTTCCCTGACCATCAACAACGCCAACTCTTATACCGGAAACACCGTGTTATATAACGGTAGCAAGCTCGTCGTCGGCAATGCCGGCGCGCTGGGCACAAGCACGGTTCTCCTCCAGGGCAATTCCATTCTGGAACTGACCACGGGTACGTGGAACGGCCTGGGCACGCGCCTTGACGCCAGTTCCACGGGTACGCTGAAGCTGAGCGGCAATGCCTCCGGCACCACGACGGCTGCCCTGGCCGGAATCAAGTATGATGTGGGCGCGGGAACTACCCTGACGCTTTCCGCCGGAACCTACGGAAATACGATTACCGGGGCCGGTACGCTGGTGTCTGCTGTAGGGACGAATGTCCTGAATGGAAACGTCGATATTACAGGAGAATACAGGGTGCTGGCTACAAATGGCACGGCGTGCAGCTGGACGCTGGGTTCCGGTGCTTCCGTAACCGCGGGAAGTTTTATCGGCCGTTATGAGTTCAATGGAACGACGACTCTTAATATTAAGAAGGATGCCGTGATGAATATCACCGGCACCCTGCGGATTTCCCGTGACGGGAAGGGGGTCATGAACATTGAACAAGGCGGCATGGTCCTGGCTCAGACTCTGGATCTGGGGCAGAATTGGGCCGGAGCCGCCGCCAAGGGCGCCACCATTAATCTGAATGGCGGTTCCCTGCTTCTCGGCGCGGGAGGCATGACTGCGTCCGGCAATGCCAATGCCATTGTCCTGAACATGAATTCCGGGACCCTGGGAACGACGGCGGCGGAAGGCTGGTCCTCCGCTTATAACATGACTCTCACGGGCAACGTGACGGTTGATACTCGCCAGTATGATGCGGGGACCAGGTCCTACAATGACCAGGCTTCCACCAATATTACTCTTGGCGGCGTTCTTTCCGGCGCTGGCGGCCTGACGAAAGTGGGTTCCGGCACGCTGACCCTCTCCGGGCAGAATACCTATACGGGCTTGACGAACGTCCAGGCCGGAACGCTGGCATTCACGAATGCGAACGCCATGACCCTGGGCAGCATCTCCATGGGCGCGGGCGCCAAAATGACCACCGCCTCCGCCCTGACGCTGAACAGCGGCGCCGCGCTGACCTTTGACATGACGGGCGTGGTGGCAAACGGCCCGATCATCAATATCCTGGCGGGCTCCCTGGCGCTGACGGACCCCACCTGCACGCTGACCATCAACAACTATGGTGAACTGGAAGCATCCGACTACGTCCTGGCCCAGTGGGCTGCGGCGGGAAGCCTGACCACGGATTCCTTCACCTGGACGCCGGACATCACCCGGGAAGGCTTTGAATACTCCGTCGTGGTGGAAAACAACCAGCTCGTGCTGAAAGTCGTGGACGTCAGCGGAGACAACGGTTTTGTCTGGGACGGCGGAACGGACCGCAAGTGGATCAACACCAGCATCGACGGCTGGAACACCAAGCTGACGGGCGTGGACACGCTGAACGACCAGGAAATCTACTTCTCCGCTGCGGAAGCGGGTGAAGTGAAGGTCTCCGGTACCGTGACGCCCAAGAGCATCGTCTTCAACAGCGGCACTTATACGCTGGTCAGTGATCCTGACAGCGCGGGCTTTATTGCGGACTCCGTGGCTCCCACCACGCTCACCGTGAACGGAACGGCCGATGTCACCCTGAACCTGGCGAATACCTACACCGGAGGCACGACGCTCAACGGAGGCACTCTTACCATCGGAGCGGATGGCGCGCTGGGTACGGCGGGGAACATCACGTTCAACGGCGGTACGCTGGCTTACGCGGACTCCGCCGCCGGTACGGATGTGACGGGGTATGACATTTCCAGCCGCATCAAGGTTGGGGACGGAGGCGCCCTGAACGTTTCCGTGCTTGGAGCGGGGGACACCGTTTCCTGGGCCGGCCTGACGGCTGACGTCATGGGTGCGGGCACTACGCTGACCAAGACGGGAGACGGCACGCTGGCGCTGGGATACTCCGGGAATACCCTGGCCCACCTCACCGTGGAAGAGGGAACGCTTGCCTTCACGGGCGGTGCGACCATCGGCGTGAATCCGAATAATTCCACCATCGTCCGCGTAAATGAGGGCGCCTCTCTGGCCCTTTCCGGCGGAACCGTCAACCTGCACGCCCAGCTCAACGGCGCGGGCACCATCACCATCGGAACGGCGGATGCCGCAGGGCTGGTCAACATCTCCAATACCGGCAATACCAACTTCACGGGCCGTCTGGAACTGATCGGCAACGGGGAAAATATGAGCTCCAATGCCAACTGGGTGGCTTTCGGCGCAGGAAACACGCTGGGAGGGGGCACTGTCTTCATAGACGGCAAGGGCTTCTTCTTCACCGCGGGCACGACGGCCGCCAACTTTGAGATTGGTGACGCCCACGGCACAATGCAGAACGGTTCCTCCGGCGCCACGTATACCTTCTCCGGGAATCTTTCCGGTTCGGGCGCATGGGGCATGTCTGCGAACGTGCGGATGACCAATATCCTCACGGGCTCCCTCAAGGACTTCTCGGGAACCCTGTCCACCAATGAAACCTCCGCCAACAACAGCCGCCAGGTCTGGAACTTCGGCAACGGCGGCGCGAGCGTCACGGGTGCGGGGAATACCGTCTTTGGAGACGGCGCCATCCTGGCGGGCAACACGGGCTCTACGGACGCCTCCCTGGCCGCGCAGTACAACGTCAATTACAATAACGCGGAACTGGTGCTGAATGCGCTGGTGCAGGGTAACTCCAACCTGACGCATGCGGGCACGGGCACCCTGATCCTGGATCAGGCCAATACCGCTACGGGTGCCCTCGGCATCACGAATGCCGGCGCCGTGGTCCAGCTTGGCACGGCGGACAAGGCCGGCCAGTGGGCCGGTACTGTACTGAACGGAGCGGGAACGCTGAAAATCGTTAACGGATCACTGACCTCCGCCATGACGCGTGGTGAAGGCGCCACCGCGGGCATCGTGGTGGATTCCGCCGTCAGCATCAACCTGGGCGGCACCAATGGCGACATGCTGAAAGGCATCACCCTGGCTGCCGGAGGCAAGCTCACCAACGTCTCCGGAGACATTACGGTGGGCGCGGGAGCTACGGAAACGCTGAACCTCACCCTGGGTGCGGACAACGTCAATCAGGGCGCGGCCGGTACGGCCATCATTGACCAGGGAGACGGCAAGCTCGTCATCAATGATTCCGCCACGGTCAATCTGGATATTGACGCCATTGTAAACACCCTCGTCGCCCACAAGGACGCCGGGGTGGAAAGCTGGCTGACGCTGACGACCGGAACGCTGGAATGCGCCAATCTGGGCGACATCCAGTTCAGCAAGATACTTTCCAACTACGGCATCCGCGTGACGGGCACCGACGGCGGCAGCCTGGTCCTCAGCGGCCAGGTCAGCGGCCTTTACATGGTGGACGGCACCGCCTCCTCTGATCCCGATACGGTCACGAACTACGGCACGCTGGGCATGTACGCCGGCGTGGTGATCGCCCAGGACAAGACGCTTACCGTCCAGTTGGCGGGAGCCCCCGGCGACACCGACGGCGACGGCGCGGTCATCAACAACCTGCTGGGCGCAACGGGAAGCACGCTGAAGGTGGAAAACACCAATGCGGACGGAGGCAACGCCGTTGTCATCCTCAACAACGAACGCCTGGAAACGGGACTGCCCGCGCCGGATGATTATGCCGGGGCGGATTCCATCATGGGCGGCAACATCGTCGGGGAAAACGGGGTCACCTTCATCAAGCAGAACACGGGCAAGCTCACGGTCAACGGCTCCTTTGTGACGGACACCCTCCGCATGGAAGGCGGCACGCTCACCCTGAATGGTGATGGCAGCAGCTTCAACCATGTGGTGCTGGCAGGCACGGCGGAAGGCGTGGTTCTGGACGTCAACCGTAATACCGTCATGGGAGACCTGACGGACAGCGGCGAAGGCGCGGACCTGAACATCGGCAGCGGAGCCACCCTCACCATTAACGATGCCAGCAGCCTTTCCGCCAGCACCATCCAGGGCAGCGGCACGCTTGCCCTTCATGATACGCTGGCCCTTTCCGGCACGGCAGCCCTCCAGGGAGGCATTCTGCTGGACCTGGTAAAGGATGATGACTCTACAGGCACGCTTGACCTTGGCTCGACCACCGGCAACACCGTTGCCGGAATCAGCGGCCAGGGTACCTTGAAGAGCAATGGCGGCGCTCTGGCCGTCAATACCGGCAATTCGGGCAGCGGCTCCGTCTTCAGCGGCACGCTGGAAGGCCGCGGGCAGCTCAACATCTCCGGCAATGCGGGACAAACCCTTGACAACGTTATCACCGCCGCGGGCAGCAACTGGGCGATCAACAACACGGGCCGCCTCAATATCAAGATGGGCGGCACGGTAGAAGACCCGAGAGCCAATACGGCTCTTACCCTCAGCAGCCTGACGCTGGGCGACGGTTCCAGCACGAACCTCACCTTCAATACGGACTACGCCGGACCCATCATCAGCGTGACCGGGAACATCAGCATCAGCCAGGGAGCGGAAATCACCCTCAGCTCCACCGGCAAGAATGAACTGACGCTGGGCGCGGACGGCAGCTACACGCTCATGCATGCTGATGGAACCATCGACCTGGGTGGAAGCGACAGGCTGGCTATCCTGCTGGATCCCTCCTCCTCCGCCTTCAAGAAATTTGAAAACGATGCGTACCTGGTGATGGAAAACGGCAACCTCGTTCTGGTGGCTACGGCATCCAAGGACAATAAATACGCCCGTCTTGCGGATACGGTCAACTCCAGGGCCGGTGCGGAACTTCTCTGGAACCTGCCCGGTGACCTGGCTGCGGATTCCATCCTCAAGAAGGTGGATGACGCCGTGGGAGCCCTGACGTCTTCCAACCCCTCGGAAGCGAAGCGGGTGATGGCCGCCGTAGCGGGCAGCACGGTCAACGCGCTGGGCACGGCCCAGAAGGACGCCCTGCGCGACCAGA
>OGXN01000374.1_pt1 | contig 59573 bp, 44 predicted proteins | sample 1576281 | NCBI WGS metagenome assembly OGXN01 (sample SAMEA3541494, study PRJEB24748) | human gut metagenome | biome: human gut; feature: human-associated habitat; material: faeces | place: China | collected 2012
AGCAGGAAGCTCCCACTTCAAAATCTGTAAGATTTAAGTGGCGAGAGCATGTCACATGAAATTTTGGCTTGCATGTCTCGAGATAATGTTGTGTGAACAGCAATAATAACACAGTTTTACGGCAAGTAATTATTATTAATCTTTGACATTCTCACATCTTTTTGATACTATAGAATCAGTAAAAAATTAGCAGACCTCCCATGGGAGAAATCCTATGGGAGGTTTTTGTAACGAGGTGAGGTGTATAATGAAAAAAGAAAACAATTCTGCACATAACCATAACAGAGGAAGTTTTTCCGGAAGGATTGGTTATGTGCTGGCAGTTGCAGGTTCTGCAGTAGGACTGGGAAATATCTGGAGATTTCCATATCTTGCAGCGAAATATGGAGGCGGAATTTTCCTGCTGATCTATATTCTTCTGACAGCGTCATTTGGTTATGTGCTGATCATGTCAGAAACAGCCCTTGGACGAATGACCAGAAAGAGTCCGGTAGGTGCCTTTGAGCATTTTGGAAAAACGAAATCATTCAAAATCGGCGGATGGTTAAATGCAGTAATTCCAATGCTGATCGTTCCTTATTACAGTACGATTGGCGGATGGGTAATTAAGTATCTTGTGGAATATTTCAAAGGAAATGTCCGGGCAGTAGCGGAAGACGGATATTTTGGAAACTTTATTTCCGATTCCTGGCAGGTGGAACTCTGGTTTCTGGTATTTGCGGCACTTGTATTCATCATCATTCTCGGTGGTGTACAGAATGGTGTAGAGAGAATGTCAAAGATCATGATGCCGGTTCTGGTAGTTCTGGCAGTCGTGGTTACAATCTATTCTGTTACACGTCCGGGCGCTGTTGAAGGTGTGAAATATTTCCTGATCCCGAATGTGAAAAATTTCTCCTGGATGACAGTAGTAGCAGCGATGGGACAGATGTTTTATTCTTTGTCCATTGCAATGGGAATCCTGTATACTTACGGTTCCTATGTCCGTAAAGATATGGATATCGAGAGATCTACCACACAGGTTGAGGTTTTCGATACAGGTATCGCAATCCTTGCAGGTCTGATGATCATCCCGGCGGTATTTTCATTCTCCGGTGGAAATCCTGAAACACTTCAGGCAGGACCATCTCTGATGTTTATCACATTGCCAAAAGTATTTGCAAGTATGGGATTTGGTACTGCAACAGGAATCGTATTCTTCATACTTGTATTACTTGCAGCCCTGACAAGTGCAGTTTCCCTGATGGAAACCAGTGTTTCCACATTCATGGATGAACTTCACTGGAGCCGTAAGAAATGCTGCGGTCTGATGGTCGTGATCATGATTGTACTTGGAACCGCATCTTCCATGGGATATGGACTTCTGGATTTCATTCGTATCTTTGGAATGAACTTCCTTGATTTCTTCGATTTTATGACAAACTCAGTAATGATGCCGCTGGCAGCACTTGCAACCTGTGTTCTGATTCTTCGTGTTGTTGGTATTGATGGAATGGTAAAAGAAATTGAACAGTCTTCTCCATTCCGCAGAAAGAAACTGTACAGAGTATTTATCAAATACTTTGCACCGATTTGCCTGATCATTATTTTGCTGAGTTCTATTGCAAACGTTTTGGGAATTATCAGTATGTAAAAAATATATGACTCTTTTTACAAAGAATGCAGCATGGATCAACTACAAGACAAGAGAAGAAGCAACTGCACAGTTCACCAGAAAGAATGGCTGGTAGGCAAATATGGCAGGAAATCTGCCAATGAATGTGTGAAATGCGGTAAGTGCGAAGAAGTATGTCCGCAGCATATTAAGATCAGAGATGAGCTGGAGAAAGTTGCAGCAAAACTTCTTGGAAAATAACATATAATTGTGAGTTGTATTAAGCCTTCTGGATGAATTTCAGGGGGCTTTTACAGATTACAGGTTTGACATTTTCATTCAAGGTGTTAAAATATGTTCTAAATAATTTGTTTTTCAAATGAAATGAGTAAAAATACAATTGACTGTCTTAAATGCATTATTTACGAGGATTGCTATAGGACATTAAGAAAAAGACGAAAGTGAGAAAAACTATGGAGGACAATAAAAGGAAAGGCCTTGGAATGGTTCTGGAAGGTGGAGGTATGCGGGGGCTGTATACAGCCGGAGTTCTGGATGAGCTGATGGAGCAGGGGATTTATGCAGATTCTACAGTTGGCGTTTCCGCCGGTGCAATTTTTGGATGTAATTATAAGTCCCGCCAGATTGGACGAACCCTTCGTTATAATACCAGATTCTGCAAGGATAAACGATATATGGGATTGAAAAGCTGGATCACTACCGGCGATCTTTACAGCAAAGATTTTGCATATGGGGAGGTGCCCTGGAAGCTGGATGTTTTTGACACAGAGACATTTGCCAGATCACCCATGAAGTTTACGGTTGTATGTACAGATATTGAAACAGGAAAACCCTGCTATCAGGAATGCAGAATGGGAGACAGGCTGGATGTGGAATGGATGCGCGCATCAGCTTCCCTGCCACTGGCCGCCAGACCGGTAAAGCTGAATGGAAGAATGTATCTGGACGGAGGCATCTCAGATCCGATACCTGTAAACTGGATGCTTTCACAGGGGTATGAGAAAAATGTGGTAGTCTGTACCCGTCATCCGGGATACAGAAAAGAACATAATAAGCTGATGCCGCTGCTCAGACTGAAGTTCAGGGAGTATCCGGAGCTTGTAAAGCTTCTGGATGAACGTCATATTCAGTATAACCGTATGCTGGATAAAATCGCATATCTGGAAAAAGAGGGCAGGATCCATGTTATCCGCCCGGACAGAGACATCAGTGCAAAACCGGTTGAGCGTGATCCCGCCCATTTAAAGGAGATTTATGAGGTGGGACGGAGAGTGATGAAAGCGGATATGGAGAAACTGAAGGCGTATTTGGCAGAGTAATGTTTAGTCTATCAGCAGGTAGCGAATCCGGTGATAGATTTCCATCTGATTGCAATTGACTTTGGGTGAGGAATTATGAACAGCAGCAAGTTATCAGTAAAGCTGTCAGATACAACGAAGTCAGTAAAAACAGACAGGAATAAAAATTGTATAAAACTGGTACATAAACCAATTAAAACAGTACTGATTTATCAGTTGCTGTTTTTTTTTCGCAAAATAATACTTTTGTTCTATTGCTGTAAACAGCAAATATATCAATGTGTTTTCCTAATCTAAATGCTATAATCCGAAAAAAGTCCCATAGAGAAAATGCTATTAAAGGCTATATAATAAAACCATCAAAAACAAGCGCGCTGATAAAAAACAGGAGGAAATTTTATGAAGAGAAGAGGAATGGCTTTAGGTCTGGCGGCATTAATGACCTGTACTGCTTTATTTACCACAACTGCGAAGGCAGAAAACAAGGGCAGTGACGAGAAAGAAACTATAAAATTCACTTACTGGGGAAGCGGAGACGAAAAAAAGGCTATTGAGGAATCTGTAGATAAATTCATGGAAGCAAACCCCAATATTGAAGTGAATCTGATGCATATTCCATCTGAGGATTTCCTGACAAAATTGAATGCTATGATTGCAGCCGGCGAAGCACCGGATGTAAGTTATTCAGCTTCATGGAAATGTCAGATGGGTGAGGATGGCCTGATTTATAACTTCTATGATCTTCTGGATGATATGGGACTTAATAAAGATGATTATCTGTCTACCTGTTGGTGGAACTGGAGTCCTACAGAATCAGCAGGACCTGTTCAGGCCAATGTTACAACAAACCTGATGTATAATGTAGACTGCTTCGAAGAGGCAGGGGTAGATCTGCCGCCGACTAAGGTAGAGGATGCCTGGTCATGGGATGAATTTGTAGAGATGGCACAGAAACTGACACTGGATACAGAGGGAAGAAATGCAGCTGATCCGGATTTTGATGCAAATAATATTAAACAGTACGGTGTAATGTTTGGAACAGATTGGAATGTATATATGCCGTTTATTTTATCAGCAGGCGGTGGTTACTTAAATGAGAGTATGGACGGACTTGGATTAAATGATGAGAAGTCAGCTCAGATTTTACAGAATTTTGCAGATCTGATCAATGTGTATCATGTATCTCCTACAGCAGTACAGAAGAATGCAATGCCAAGCGCAGCAACAGCACTGGCTGCAAAACAGACAGCAATGTACATTGACGGAAGCTGGAACCATCTGGACCTTATGAATTCCGGATGCAACTGGGGTGTAGGTGTTCTCCCAATTGATGAAAACTATACTACTTTCTTTGATGGTGGTTCTTTGATTATATTCAAGAGTACAAAGCATCTGGAGGCTTCCGAAAAACTTTATCTGTGGCTTACAAATCCAGAAAGTTCAGAAAGAATCACAGAATTATACAGAACTTTATGGATGCCTGTACAGACAGAATATTATACTGATCCGGATAAGATTGATTTCTGGGCATCTGAAGAATTGCCTGCAAGACCAGAGGGCTTTCAGGACGCTATTGTAAAGGCAACTTATGATCATGCAGTAGTGGCAACCGAAATTAACGTAAAGAATTTTAATGAGATTAATACATTAGTGGGTTCTGCACTGGAACAGGTGTGGTCTGGAAAGAAAACAGCAGAAGAAGCAATGACAGAAGTAAAAAGCCAGACGGATTCTTTGGTAGAAGGAACCTATTCAGGAGAACGTTCTTAAAGTATTCAAGTGAAAGGCTGCTTTTGGCAGCCTTTCCTGATTGAAATAGCTATAATGCCAGAAAGGAATAAATATGCAGACGAAAATAAAGTATAAAATGACAAATCGAGAGAAAAGAGAAAATCGTTGGGGAATTTTATTCAGTCTTCCCTGTATTCTGGGATTTTTGATTTTTGCATTGCTTCCGATGGCAGTCAGTCTGGGACTGAGTTTTACAAATTTTAATTTTACAACAGGCGGACAGTTTATAGGAATCAGCAACTATAAAAATCTGTTCAGTGGAAGTGATCCGTATTTTTATAAATCATTACTTGTAACAGTAATTTATGTTGCGCTTTCTGTACCGACAGCTATCATATTTTCTTTTTTTATAGCAATGCTGTTAAATACAAATGTAAAAGGAAAAGGATTTTTCAGAACAATCTTTTATCTTCCAACTGTAGTTCCGATCGTAGCAATGGCAGCAATCTGGATGTGGATTTTTAATCCGGACATGGGATTGGCAAACAATATTTTAAAGGCAATGCATTTACCGGTAAGTACATGGCTTTCAGGTGAAAGTTCAGTTATTCCCACACTGGTTTTTATTAATCTGTGGACTACCGGATCTACAATGGTAATTTTCCTTGCCGGAATGCAGGATGTACCGAGACAGCTTCTGGAAGCAGTTGAGATTGATGGAGGCGGATTCTGGGCAAAGCTGCTTCATGTTACGATTCCGATGATGACTCCTACAATTTTTTATAATGTGGTAATGGGAATCATCAATGGATTCCAGATATTTACCCAGTCTTATGTTATGACACAGGGTGGACCAAACAATTCCAGTTTGTTCTATGTATACTATCTGTACAGAGAAGCATTTGAGTTTGGAAGAATGGGAAATGCCTGTGCAGTTGCCTGGGTATTGTTTCTGATCATTATGGTGCTGACTGCAGTCATATTTAAGTTTTCCAACCGTTGGGTTTATTATGGAGGAGAATGAATATGAAGAATACAAAGAAAATTATTTCAAAAATTCTAATATATTTTGCGCTGATTTTAGGTGTTTTGTTTTGTCTGGTTCCTTTGTACTGGATGATCAGAAGTTCACTGATGAACACAGTGGAAGTGTTTATGATGCCGCCTCGCTGGATTCCTTCTAAATTTATGTGGGAAAACTATCAGGAAGTTTTTGATACACTTCCCTTTGGAAAATATTTCCTGAATTCATTTATTGTAACCGGAGGATGTGTAGTGGGAACAATGCTTACCAGTTCCATCTGTGCATATGGATTGGCAAGAATTAAATGGAGAGGCAGAAATGTGGTATTTGCCTGCATTATCAGCAGTATGATGCTTCCAGTTGCGGTTACTTTGATTCCTACATTTCTGATGTGGAGAACTATTGGAATAACAGACAGCTTTATTCCGCTGATTGTTCCGGCATGGTTTGGAGGCGGTGCATTTTACATATTCCTGCTTCGTCAGTTTTATCTGGGAATCCCGAAGGATTTTGATGAGGCAGCATATCTGGACGGTGCTTCCCATATTCAGATTTTTACAAAAATTATCCTGCCAATTACAAAACCGGCCCTGGCTGTTGTAGGTATGTTTGCGTTTTTAAATTCCTGGAACGATTTCCTGAGTCCGCTTGTATATTTAAATTCTGAGAAAAAATATACAGTTGCACTGGGACTTCAGTTGTTTACTGGTTCTTACAGAGGTGAATGGAATTTAATGATGGCAGCAGCCTGCCTGGTGCTTGCACCTGTTGTGATTGTATTTGCCATTGGTCAGAAGTATCTTGTTGAGGGTGTAACAATGTCTGGTGTGAAAGGCTAAGAATAGGAGGAAAAACAATGCATTTAAGAGGAAATGTGATTTATAATACATGGGAAAATTTCTGGAAAAAGGCATATAAGTCTTCTTATTTCAGAGCACAGTATGATGAAACTTCGGAGCGCACAGACTGGTCATTAAGTGAGAGACAGCTATTTACACAGTCAAATGGAAGAACACTTTTGGGCCAGGATACCATGGGCAGACTGCACTTTTTGTGCACTCCTCATGATAAAATTTATGCAGTACCATCCGGAGGAACAGATCTGGGAGGACAGTTTAAAGGATACATAGGTCAGTATTATCAGAATGATACAGCATTACTTCTTGGAAAAATGAAATATGATCTGGAGCTGGACAATGGTCTGATGATCTCAGGTGCAAATAAGCAGTCATGGACAACTTATTATGATGATTTTCTTCCGGTTACTGCTACAGAGCATCCGGAACTGGAAACCAGAATATTCTCTTTTGCGCCGATTCTGGAGAAAGAAGCAGTTCCGGCATCATCAATCCATCCGGTTCCAGGACCTGCAGGAGCATTCTACTGTATAGAAGTAAAAAATACTTCCGGATGCAAAATTAAAGGAAAACTTCGTCTGTCATTTGACCAGAAGTTTGTAAATCAGTTTGAGCATTATGGGAAATATTTCGATGATTATACAGTAACACCATATAAATCAGAATGGGATCAGAAATTGCTAGTATTATGGCACCCGGAAGCCTGTGCAGCAATTCAGCTTCTGGATTCCGTATGTGAAGGCCAGGGAGATAATCCCAGAATTTATGTACCATTTGAATTAAAAGCAAATGAAAGCAGAACATTTACAACAGTAATTGCTCTTACTCCAAAGAGAGAAGAGATTTATTCTGCCCTTGGAACACTGTATCAACATACACCGCTGGAATGGTTGAATGTTACTGATGATTTCTGGAAAGAAAGATTTGGAAAAATCACTACAGATATTCGGGAAAACCAGGAGGCTGGTGAGAAATACCGTGATATGCAGGTACGGTTTATTCTTGATAATTTTAACTGTCTTTCTTTCAGAGAAGATGGAAGTCTTCTGACCAACTGGCAGGGGGCACCGTCCCATAGTCTTTCGAGGCTCTGGGGAATTGATATTACTCCTGATGTGGTAAGTGTTATGTATGCAGTACCTGAGGTAGGAAAAAGTGCAATGTTTTATCTGGCAGAAAGAAACCGGCCACGTTATAGCCTGTATTCGGATCATAGTATGTTTTACTACATTTCTTTGCTTGTAATAGCAGGAAAATATCTGGAGCTGACAGGAGATGAGAAATTCTTCAGAGATCATCCGGAACTGGTTGCTGCTATTGATGAGATCTACGATGGAATGATGAAGCATAAACATAAAGAAAAAGCACTGATTTCTAGCAGATACGCCAGCGATCTTATTGTATTCCGCAAGTATGATTACGGTGCAAATGTACAGTGTTATTATGCGTTGAAATCTTACAGAAGAATTCTGAAACTTCTGGAACGGGATGCGACAGATGTGGACAGATTTATGGAACAGATGAAAGCAGACATGAAAGAACTGATGGAAGGTAGCGGACCATTCGGCAGACAGATTACAGGCGGAAACAACTTAGGTGAGAATGAGGAACGCTTCTACATCCAGGATGATCTGAATTATTATGGTGGTGAGGATACTGCTACAGTTATGGCACCTTTGTATGGACTATATGAGTTCGATTATGAGCCATATGTAAATCTTCATAGATATGCACGTTCTATGTATATCACAAACTATGATCCGGAATTCCAGACAATGCGTGAATTACATTTTGGCATGAATCCATCTGCAACAGGCTGTACTTTAAAACTTGGCGGAAGTCTTACCAGACAGGAAATGCTTGATAACCTGAATCTCCTTTACGAACGTCTGGATGAAACAGGCTCACTTTTCTGGTGGCCAAGAGCAACAAATAAGAAAAGATGCCTGACTAGATGCAGCCAGGGACAGGGGGCATGGATTCAGCAGAGTATTGAGCAGTGGTTTGGTCTCAGGATGGATGGAACACAGAAAACGCTGGTCATCAAGCCACAGGGATTGCTTTCCGGTTATAAACTTCAGAAAACACATCTTGGAGCTTATGTTTTTGATATTGAATATAGAGAAGAAAAAGGAAAAACTGTTATTAATATTAAAAACTATAATGAGGAAGCAATAAAGGTTATTTTTGAAGTACGTAAGTACGGTGCAGGTGCACAGGGAGAATGTAGAAAAGTAGAGGAATTAGTATTGGCAGGAGCTCTTGTTGAGAAAGAGTTTGTTACAGAGACAATGGCTGTGCAGGAAACGGATATTGCAGGAGCTGAGTGCAGCACAATGACAGAGGATGGAATTTTGTTTAGTCCATATGGAATTATCATGCCTAAACTTTATAATTCAGACTGTGGAATCTTTTTATTCCGTTATCTGATCAGCCAGTCAACAGACACAGAATGGAAAAATGCAGAAGTGAAGATAGAAGTTCCTGATGGATGGAAAGTACAGTATAAACAATTCTATCACTGGGATTATCAACCTGTATTTTCAGACAATAAGGCAGTATGCATGGTGGGAGAAGTACCACAGAATACCCATAAGGTAGCTGGTTTTTACATCAGTTTGCCAGATGAACTGGCAGGAGGCGAGAAGAGCGTGATGCTGTCAGAGCATCCTTTCCCTCAGGATACACAGCATAAAATGAAACAGGTAACCCTGTATGTGGAGGGACAGAAAACACAGGCAGCAGGAGTGATCAGTGCAAGTCTTGAGACGGATGGAAAACAGTGTAAGGTTTCAGAAATACCGGTACTGATTCTTTCCAAGGAAGACTATGCCGATGCATTGGATAAGATGTATCATGGAACAAAAAAATAGAATTTGTAAAGACAGGTGTGCAATTGTTCATGCACACCTGTTATGCTATAATCAAAACGTATATATCAGACAGAACAGGAGATAAAATGTACAATATATTAGTAGTAGATGATGAGCGAATTCACAGAGAAGGACTTATTATGCTTCTTGAAAAAATATGCCCGGACGATATGCTGTGGGAAGCATCAAATGGTCAGGAGGCAATGGAGATCATGAATAATATTTCCTGTGAGATTGTGATCAGCGATATACGTATGGCAGAAATGGACGGCTTACAGCTGCAAAAAAAAGTAAAAACAGATTATCCAGAAACTGCATTTGTGATTGTAAGCGGATATGCAGATTTTTCCTATGCAAGAGAGGCGTTACAGTTTCATGCAAGTGATTATCTGCTAAAGCCTGTAGATGCAGAAGAGTTAAAGCGTGCTATTAAGAAAATAAAGAAATCAAAAAATCAGGATCAGGTTCAAAAACAAAAAGTAGATCAGATGGAACGACGATTGAAGGAATCTGCATATGGATATATGGAGTGGCTTCTGAATCAGTATATCCACCATACACGACGTAAGGTATGGGAGCCCTTAAGTGAGATGTTTCCTCTGAGACAGGAAGGCTATCTGATGTTGATCCGGATCAATAAGCAGCATCTGCTTCTTAATGAAGAGATGAAACGGGAGATAGGGTATTTTATAAAAAAACATCTGATAGATACATCGTCAATTACATTTCAGGTGAACGGAACAGAAAATCTGCTGGCTGTGTTGGCCTTGTCAGGATCAAGAATTGAACAGGAACAGATCACTCAGATAGAGGAGTTTATTCAAAATATCCTGGTACTTGAGAAAAACAGAATTTATTTTGCAGTCAGCTCTCTGTATCCGGATATGGAAAGCTGCGGAAACAAGGCATATGAAGAGGCTATGGCCGCGATGAAGTATTCTTTTTATGAAGAAGAAAGATATTTGCAGGCAGAGAAATATCTGTCTGATGAAAAGCAGGAGGATTCTGTAGGCAGTGAAGCAATTCTGAATTCTATAAAAGAAGGAAATCTGGAAAAAAGCGAAGCAATTTTTGAAAAAATAACAGAGGTTCTGTCAGAGCATAAAAGTGTTCAGCCGGATATTTTTAAAAGAAAAATCGTATTCTTTTTTTTCAGAATCTTACGTTATATGGAGCCCTATCTGAAAGCTGAACACTTGTCAGAATTAAATGCATTGGATAATCGTCTGATCGAAAGTCAGTGGTATTCTGAATTGAAAAAAAGGTCAGCAGAATTAATAAAAAATATAATCGCTTTCCGGGAAATAGCAGATTCACAGGAGACAGATCCTTTGGATGAAAGCAGGCGGTATATAGAGGAACATTACCAGGACGAGATCAGCCTGGAGCAGATTGCTGCATTGTATCATTTTAATGCTTCGTATTTCAGTACTTTATTTAAGCAGAGATTCGGAATTTCCTTTTCTGAATACCTGTCAGATATTCGTATGGAGAAAGCAGAGAATCTTTTGAAAACATCTTCTGATAAGGTAAGGAAGATTGCATTGGAAGTAGGGTATAAGGATCCCAATTATTTTAACAGGGCATTTAAGAAACGTCATAATATGACACCTGAAGAATTTCGCAAAAGAGTTGGGTGATGATGGAAAAATTAAAATATACAAAATTTAAAACTCTGCTGATTAGTTCATTTATTTGTATTTCCATTATTCCTGTTGTGCTTTTGGGTTTATTTATCTTCCATTTGTCAAAACAGGAACTGATCAGGCAGTCAGAAAAACAAATGCGGCAAAATGCTGAGAATGTCAGTGATATTCTGGATGAAAAGTTGGATTATATTGAGGAATTTTCATTAAAAATAAATGTAGATACGAGAATTTATAAAATATTTCAGAATCTGGATACGTCTGACAGTATGCAGCTTGAAAGTGCCAGTCAGGAAATTTCAAAAATTTTGTTGGACTATCTGCCGTGGAATAACACGGTTTATTCTACGCATATTGTGACTCCGTATTATCAGTTTGGCGAAAAGGAAAAGAACTATTATCCAAATCATAGCTTTATGGGTTCTAAAATACAGAAAGCAGCAGATGAGGCAAATGGAAAACTTGTGTGGATTCCGGCATATAATTATATGGACATGTTTTCAATTGAAGATATGCCGAGAGATTTTCTGGAATATGAGCATGTATTTACGGCTGTCAGAAAGCTGCAGTTAAGCAGGGTAGAATCAGGACATATTGAACATCTGGAAAATAAGACTGATCAAATGTATCTGGTGGTTAATTTTACAGAGGATAATCTGAATAATATGCTGAAAAAGTATACAAAGGCAAATTCTCAGATTCTTTATTATATCATGAGTGAAGATGGCAGTGTTGTTGGTCCTTACGGTGAGAATGAATCAAAGCTGTTTCGAAATGTAACTGCAGCTGATATGGGAATTACGGAGAATAAAGGAACTGTAAAATACTACGGTGCAAATAATCAGGAATATATCGTAACCTATTCCAAAAGTATGGTGACGGGATGGTATACACTTGCCATGATTCCAGTTAATGTTTTCAGCAAGAATATTGCTACAGATCTTACCAGGGCAATATTGATTCTGGTAACTATAGAAATTATTTTATCTGTTACTACGGCTGTTCTTATTTCCAGAAAGATTGGGAAAAAAGTTTATAAACCGCTGCACATGATAGAGAAAACAGGAGAGGGTAATTTTACTGCAAGAATTGTATATGACAACAGGGATGAGTTTGCGTTTTTTTATAAAAAACTGAATGAAATGAATCAGAACCTGCAGATGTTGGTTCATGAGAAATATGAGATGATGATCCAGAAACGAGACACGGAGATCATGTCGTTAAATATACAGATGAATCCCCATTTTCTCTATAATTCGCTGAATATCATTAACTGGGTATGCCTTAAAGGAGAACAGGAAAATGCCAGCAAAATGCTTTTGGATCTGTCGAGAATGCTTCAGTATACCAGCCAGAATGGTGATGTTCTGGTTCCGCTGTGGGAGGATCTGGACTGGCTTAAACGGTATATTGGAATTATGCAGAAAAGATATCAGGATCAATTTGAAGTGAGTATGGATATACCGGAGTATTTAAGAAGTCTGGAAGTTCCAAAGTTATTTCTGCAGCCGTTTGTAGAGAATGCCATTGTGCATGGATTTAAAAATTATCAGGATTCCGGGAAGATCTGGATTTCAGCAGAGGAAGAAGAAAATGATATTCTTTTTTATGTAGAGGATAATGGATGTGGAATCTGTGAGGAAGATTTGAAAGAGGTTCTGAATAAAGAGCGAAAGAGTATAGGCGTCAGAAATACAAATAAAAGGATTCGTATGATTTATGGAGAGAAATATGGGGTTACCATAAGCTCACAGCTGGAAGAAGGCACAGTTGTAACCATAAGACTTCCACTAAAAGTTAATTCGAAAAAACAGAGTTAGATTAAGGTTATATGGATATTCAATTTTATGAGAAGGCGATTGTGAAAGATTGCCGGAAATAAGGTTGAATATCCATTTTTGATTATAAGCAAATAAATATAATGTATAACAGTATAAAACAGTTGACAACAGTTATACGCTGTTATATACTGTTTGCAGATGGAGGAGAAACATATGCATATAATAATCAATAATTCATCCATGGTACCTATTTATGAACAGATCATAGACCAGATTAAGTCTGCGATTATCAGAGGAGAGTTACAGCCGGACACTGTATTACCTTCAGTACGCAGTCTGTCAAAGGAGTTGAAGATCAGTGCCCTGACTGTGAAGAAAGCCTACGACAATCTGGAAGAAGAGGGATTTACCGTCACTGTTCATGGAAAAGGAACCTACGTTGCAGCCACAAATAAAGACCTGATGAGGGAAGAACAGCTCAAAGAAGTAGAACATGATCTGGAGCAGGCAATTATGAAGGGCAGAAGAAGTGGACTGGACGATAAGGAAATCAGAAATCTTTTTGAAATGATCATGGAGGACTAAGATATGTTGAAAATTAGTCATTTGCAGAAAAATTACAGAGGTTTTTCGCTGGACTGTTCTATGGAAGTACAGCCTGGGATGATTACAGGACTTATTGGAAGAAATGGTTCCGGGAAATCCACCACATTTAAAGCTTTGCTTGGCCTGATTCATCCGGATGGCGGAGAGATAGAGGTCTTTGGGAAAAAGGCAGAAGAGCTTAAGCCGGAGGATAAGCAGAAACTGGGAGTTGTTTTTGCAGATTCAGGCTTCAGTATGTATCTGACAGCAGCGGGCGTGGCAAATATCATGAAAAGCATATATCCAGATTTTGACAGAGATGAATTTCTGCAGCAGTGCAGGAGATTCAATCTGCCCACAGACAAGAAAATCAAAGAATTTTCCACTGGTATGAAAGCAAAGTTTAAAGTACTGGCAGCATTAAGCCATAAGGCAGAACTGCTGATTCTGGATGAGCCCACAGTTGGTCTGGATGTGATTGCCAGGGATGAGGTGCTGAACATGCTGAGAGAATATATGGAAGAAAATGAAAGCAGTTCTATTCTGATCAGTTCCCATATTTCATCAGATCTGGAGAGTCTTTGTGACGATTTTTATATGATCCATGCCGGAAAAATTATCCTTCATGAGGATACAGATGTACTGCTGTCAGATTATGCAGTTCTTAAAGTTTCAGAAGAAGAGTATGAAAAACTGGATCAGCAATACCTTATTAAGATCCGGAAAGAGGCTTATGGATACAGGTGTCTGACAAACCAGAAACAATTTTATATGGAAAATTATCCGGATGTTGTAATTGAGAATGGAAAGATTGATGATCTGGTAGTGATGATGGAGGAACAGGTATGAAGGGATTATTTGCAAAGGATATAGAACTGATGAAACAGCAGAAACAGTTTTTTATTCTGGTTATTGTAATGGGAGTCATCCTGAATCTGGCAGGAAGCGGAAGTAGCAGTTTTGCTGCAGGATATTTTACGTTTGTCACAGCAATTTTTGCCATTACGACTATAAGTTATGATGAGTTTGATAATGGTCTTGCATTTCTTATGACCTTGCCGGTTACCAGAAAACAATATGTGGCAGAGAAATATCTGCTGGGAGCAGGGCTTACGGCTGCAGCGTGGGGAATTACAACGATAACGGGAGTGATCTGCAAAGGCGTGGCAGAGCTTCAGGGGGACCTGAGTGAGACTATCATCGACAGCCTGATATACATTCCACTGGCACTTCTTATGTTGACGGCATCACTCCCGCTTGTAATACATTTTGGAGCGGAAAAAGGACGTTATATTGCAATGGTCATGTGGGCTATTATAATTGCCGTAGTTTATAGTCTGATAAAAACAATTGGACTTTCAGCAGACGCAGTCGATGCATGGCTGAATGGACTGAACCGGGGAATGGTATTGGCCGGAGCTGTATTGTTTACAGTAATTGTATATATGGGATCTTATTGGGGTAGTGTACGGCTTATGGAGAAGAAAGAATTTTGATGTGTCTCGAATATAGTTGTAATTATAAATGCAGTGTGCTAAAATTATATCAGCGTAATTGAATAGCTGTTAAGTGAACATTATCATATGCAGATTCTGTGTATGATAATGTGAGAGGGAATCAGGTGAAATGCCTGAACGGTTGCGGCCACTGTATACAGAAAAAAGCAGGATTGTAATATGTCATTGCATAAATATGTGAGAAGGCGGAATCCGGCTGCCAGAGAGTATCTGGAAATATTTCTGATACAACATTCATGAACTGCTGAAGCATGGATGTTGTATCAGTTTTTATTTTGTGGAAACTTTTTGTGATCTGTGAGTCAGGAAACCTGCCTGACAGTGTAAAGAAGGAGCTTCCGTAAAAAGTATCCGTTATTTTTATCACTTCTATTTTACTTTTTCTGAAGTCCCATCTTTTCGGTTACACGAACAAGTAAACGACATATACGAAAAGAGAGGAAGTCAAATGAAAAACAGGTATTTATCTACAAAAATTATGGCAATTATGATGGCAGCAGCTATGGTAGTTTCCGCAGCTCCGGCAGCTTTTGCAGCAGAGAGAGCAGACTCTGAGACAATCAAAGAGGACAATCAGCCGGCAGCAGATGCAGACTCTGATACACAGGAAGATGCAGACGCACAGGGTTCAGCAGATGCAGATAAGACAGCAGACGCAGAAGGTACAAAGACAGAATATCCTCTGACCATCACAACCTATGATTATGATGGAAATGAAATCGAAACAACCTATGAAAAGGCACCGGAGAAAGTTCTTGCTGTATATCAGGGAAGCATTGAAACCATGCTTGCACTTGGCCTGGAAGACCGTCTGGTAGCTACTGCAGGTCTTGACAATGAAGTTCCGGATGAACTTAAAGATGCATTTTCAAAAACAAATTATCTTGATGAATTTACCCCATCCCTTGAGACTGTAACGATGTTGGAGCCAGACATGATCTTATCCTGGAGCTCCCTGTTTTCTGATAAAAATCTCGGAAATGTAACAGACTGGATCGACAAAGGCTGCAACACCTATTACAACACAAACACACGCCCTGACGGAGACAGAACTCTGGAAAATGAATTTACAGATATTTTAAACCTTGGAAAGATTTTTGATGTACAGGACAAAGCACAGGCAATCGTAGATGATGCAAAGGCAGTGATCGATAAAACTCTTGCAGCAACAGCAGATGTAGAAGAGAAACCAAGCGTAATGATTTTGGAACCTCTTGGAGAAGATATCACAAACTATGGTGCAAAGAGCCTTGGTGGAGATATGGTAACACAACTGGGTGCGACTCTGGCAAACCCGGATGCATCTACAGTTGGAAAAGAAGATATTATTGCAGCAAATCCTGACGTAATTTTTGTAGTATATATGCCATATGCAGGAGATGATCCAGAAACAGTTAAGAATGACCAGCTTGCAGTTATTCAGGATGACGAAGCACTTCAGAGTCTTGACGCTGTAAAGAACGGTCGTGTTTATCCGATCATGCTCAGCGAGATGTATGCAAGTGCAACACGTACACAGGATGGAATCGAAACATTTGCAAAAGGATTATATCCAGACGTTAATCTTGACTGAATGAGGAAAATACAGTGAAAGAACAGGTTTCACAGACAAAAAAAGGCAATGTGTTCAGAGCATCCATGTATGTGGCAGTCCTCATCGGGCTTGCTGGATTTCTTATTTTTTCCATACTTGCGGCGATTACTTTTGGTAATGCTGATCTGTCGCTGAAGGATGTGTACAGTGTCATTGTTTATAAATTATTTCATATAAAAAGTCTGTCTGCCTATGCAGAAGGTGCAATTCACGATGTTGTATGGCTGATCCGACTGCCCAGAGTCCTGCTGGCTCTGGCAGTTGGAATGGCTCTTTCTGTATGCGGCGTAGTAATGCAGGCGATCGTGCAGAACCCGCTGGCAGATCCTTATGTACTGGGTATTTCATCCGGTGCATCTCTTGGCGCAACGCTGGCAATCATGCTTGGAATTGGAAGCTTTCTTGGCGGAAATTCTGTCGGAGTTACTGCTTTTATTGGCGCAATGATTACCTCCTTTGCAGTTATTGCTATTGCAAATATGGGAGGAAAGGCAACATCAGCTAAGCTGATCCTTGCCGGAATGGCGGTCAGTGCGGTGTGCTCTGCTTTTTCAAATTTTGTTATTTACATTACGAATGACAAAAATGCAGCTACGGAAGTTATGAAATGGAGCATGGGAAGTCTTGCAGGGGCAAGCTGGGCCAGAGTAGGTGTGATGCTTCCGGTTACTCTGATATGTGTGGTCATCTTCTGGACGCAGTATCGAAACCTGAATCTGATGCTTTTGGGAGATGAAGTTTCTATCACACTTGGAACAGATTTACACAGATTGAGAACATTTTACCTGATCGTTGCTTCTGTAATGATTGGATTTGCCGTATATTGTGCTGGCGTGATTGGATTTGTAGGACTTGTGATTCCTCATGTAGTCAGGATTCTGTTTGGAACTGACCACAGAAGATTACTTCCACTGAGCGCACTTCTTGGCGCGTCTTTTCTGATCTGGTGTGATGTGGCATGTCGTGTGATCCTGAAGAATTCTGAGATGCCGATTGGTGTGCTGGTATCAATTATCGGTGCTCCATGCTTTATTTATCTGCTTGTGCGGAAATCCTATGGATTTGGAGGTAGCAAGTAATGAAGATTACTACAAAAGATATTCAGGTTGGATTTCACGCCCGACAGATATTAAAAGGCATTTCAATAGAGTCACAGGACAAAGAACTGGTAGGAATCATCGGGCCAAATGGAAGCGGAAAGTCGACGTTGTTAAAATGTATCTACCGTATTCTGAAGCCAGATGCAGGTGCTGTTTATCTGGATGGAGAGGAACTTCATTCTATGAGTGTCAAGAGTTCTGCAAGGAAAATGGCGGTTGTGGCACAGCATAATTACTACAATTTTGATTTCACAGTGCGAGAGGTTGTCCTTATGGGACGTGCACCACATAAAAAAACACTGGAACGAGATAATGCGAAAGATTATCAGATTGTGGATGAAGCATTGAAAACAGTGCAGATGGAGACGTTTGCAGACCGCACATTCTCGACTCTTTCAGGTGGAGAACAGCAGAGAGTAATTTTGGCAAGGGCACTGGCACAGCAGACACCTGCACTGATTCTTGACGAGCCGACGAACCATCTGGACATTACACATCAGATCATGCTGATGGAACTGGTAAAGAAGTTGAATGTGACAGTTATTTCCGCTATTCATGACCTGAATATTGCTGCGGCGTACTGCGATAAGATTTATGTGCTGAAAGATGGGGTACTGGAAAGCTATGGAACTCCACAGGAAGTACTCACTCCTGAACTGATCCGTAGAATTTATAAGGTAGAAGCGGAAGTTGTATATGATAGTCGCGGGAAAATGCATATTTTGTTTTTGTAATGTGGACAATGTCCATTAATCGAAAGAGTTTGTAGCAAATTTAATAAAAAGAATCTAAAATGCCTTGAAAAAGAGAGTAAGCAATGCTAAGATAAATCCAAAGCATATTTCTCTTATATTTCAAGGCATTTTGCCGTCTGATCATTCTAATCACATTTCAGAAATCCATGCTTTTAAATCCAATTAATTATGAAAAGCAGGAGCTGAGAAGTGATAAGAATAGCACGATATGTTCTTTAACTCCTGCGGAAAACAGGAGGTATTGCAATGGCAAAAAGAAAGAACAAAAAAATTACTGTGAAAAGAAACCGATTGAAAGGCAACACAGCAACTGCAAACCGTAAGTACAAAGATACAGTATTCCGTATGCTGTTTTCAGACAGAAGGAATCTGTTGTCGCTGTATAATGCAATCAATGAAACTTCCTATACAGATGCAACTCAATTAGAGATTGTGACACTTGAAAATGCAATCTATATGGGAATGAAGAATGATCTGGCATTTATTATAAATACGAATCTGTTTCTGTATGAACATCAGTCTACGTATAACCCGAACATGCCTTTAAGAGATTTGTTCTATATCTCCAGTGAATATCAGAAACTGGTGGATTGGAAATCTCTGTATACATCAACAAGACTGAGAATACCCACACCGAATTTTATCGTATTCTATAACGGAACAGAGAAAAAAGAAGACCGTTGGGTAGATTATCTGTCAGAATCGTATGAGAATATGTCAGGAGAGCCAAATCTTGAATTAAAGGTCATCACACTAAATATCAATGTAGGACATAATAAAAAACTGATGGAAGAATGCCGGACGCTAAGAGAATATGCTCAGTATGTTGACAAAGTACGCAGATATTCTAATGAAATGGAACTGAATACGGCAGTAGAACGTGCAGTGAGTGAAAGCATTCAGGAGGGAATTCTCAAAGAATTTCTGCAAAAGAATCGAGCGGAGGTAGTCGCTATGAGTATATTTGAATACAATGAAGAAGAGGAAAAAAGGAAACTCAGGAAAGCTGAGTATGAAGCTGGAGTAATAAATACTAAAAAAGAAGTGGCAATTTCCTTTGCTGAAATGGGATTATCTGTGCAGCAGATTGCTCAGGGAATAAAAGTGGAGGAGAAGACAGTGCGAGAATGGTTAAATGAAAAAAGAATATGAAAACCACATATTAAAAATAATGGAAGCGGAGTCCACATTAACTGTAAATGTGGGCTCTTTTGGACTAAATGAACACATAAAAACACAACCCTATTGGATTTATCTATATCAGTATGTTAAAATAATTAATTGATAAAGAATTTTAATAGATAGAGCAATAAAAAAATAACTACTGATTTTATAAAGAAAAAGGAGCTTTTAAATATACTATGGAGAAACTTGTTGTAGGTATCCTTGCACACGTAGATGCTGGTAAGACTACGTTGTCGGAGGGGATTTTATATTTAACGGGAAAAATCCGTAAACTGGGGCGGGTGGATCATAAGGATGCTTATCTGGACACCTATAACCTGGAACGGGAACGAGGAATTACGATTTTTTCCAAGCAGGCGGAGTTTGAACTGGGAAACAGGGGGATAACTTTACTGGATACACCGGGACATGTGGATTTCTCAGCGGAGATGGAGAGAACACTGCAGGTTCTGGATTATGCCATTCTTGTGATCAATGGTGCAGATGGTGTGCAGGGGCATACTATGACCTTATGGAGACTTCTGGCGAGATATCAGATCCCGACGTTCCTGTTTATCAATAAAATGGACCAGGATGGAACAGATAAAGAGAAACTTCTGGCAGAATTAAAGAAGCGATTAAGTGATAATTGCGTTGATTTCACCTGGGAAAAATCAGATTTGCAGTCTCAGTTTCTGGAAGATATTTCTGTCTGTGATGAGGAACTGCTTGAAAAATATCTGGAAACAGAGGAAATATCAACATCAGATATCCAAAAAGTGATCAGGGAGCGAAAACTTTTCCCATGTTTCTTTGGCTCTGCTCTGAAAATGACAGGTGTAGAAGAATTCCTTCATGGGCTGGAAAAATACTGCGAGACACCGACATATCCGTCTGAGTTTGGCGCAAAAGTATTCAAAATTGCCAGAGACGATCAGGGCAACCGTTTAAGCTATATGAAAATCACCGGAGGAACATTGAAGGTAAAGGAACTTCTGACAGATACAGAGAAAGCGGATCAGATCCGTATCTATTCCGGTGCGAAATTTGAGCTTGCAAAGGAGGCACCTGCAGGAACTATCTGTGCAGTGACAGGTCTTTCCCAGACACATCCAGGACAGGGATTTGGAATAGAGCAGGAATCCGAGATGCCGGTTCTGGAACCTGTTCTTAACTACAGAATTCTGCTTCCCGAGGACTGTGATGTTCACCAGATGCTTAAGAAACTCAAAGAGCTGGAAGAGGAGGAACCGGAGCTTCATATTGTATGGAATGAACAGCTTGGAGAAATCCATGCCATGCTGATGGGTGAGGTTCAGATTGAGATATTAAAACATCTGATCTGGGAGCGTTTCCATGTAGCAGTAGAGTTTGGAACAGGAAATATCGTATATAAAGAAACGATTTCAGAGCCGGTAGAAGGTGTAGGTCATTTTGAGCCGCTGCGTCATTATGCAGAAGTACACTTGCTTCTGGAACCGGGAGAACCGGGAAGCGGTCTGCAGTTTTTTACTGCATGCAGTGAGGATGTGCTGGACCGTAACTGGCAGCGTCTGATTCTGACTCATCTGGAAGAAAGGGAGCACCCGGGAGTATTAACCGGTTCTCCCATCACAGATATGCAGATCACACTGATTACAGGACGCGCCCATCTGAAACACACAGAGGGAGGCGATTTCCGGCAGGCGACGTACAGGGCTGTGCGTCAGGGATTAAAGAAAGCAAAGAGTGTTCTGCTTGAGCCATATTATGAGTTCAGACTTGAGATTCCGGGAGATATGATCGGGCGTGCTATGACTGACATTCAGAAAATGAATGGAACCTTCCAGCAGCCGGAAGCAGATGAGGATGATATGATGGTTCTGAAAGGCAGTGCACCTGTATCAATGATGCGAGATTATCAAGCCCAGGTAACATCCTATACAAAGGGACGTGGCAGATTATTCTGTTCATTAAAGGGCTATGCACCATGTCAGAATCAGGATGAGATTGTAGCGGAGATTGGATATGATTCCGAACGTGACCTGGACAATCCTACAGGTTCTGTATTCTGTGCTCATGGAGCAGGATTTGTGGTGCCATGGTATGAAGTAGAGGATTATATGCACTTAGAAGGGATTGACGAGTCTGAGCTGGGAAGTACCATACCGGATAGTGAAGAAAGTATAGCAGGAAACAGGAACAGTAACAATCAGACAGATTCAGGTTATCGTCCACCCAGGAATGCCGGTGTAGGAAGCTATGAGGATGAAGAAGAACTGAAAGCAATTTTTGAGCGCACATTCGGACCGGTCAAGCGTTACAAAGAACCACAGTTTAAGAGAACATTTTCTGCAAAATCTGACAGTGGCAGCTATTATCGCAACAGTTTTTCTGCTAAGAAGAAAGAAAAAGAATATCTCCTTGTAGATGGCTATAACATCATCTATGCCTGGGAAGATTTAAAAGAGCTGGCAGATGCAAACCTCCATGCAGCACAGACAAAACTGATGGATATTCTGAGCAACTATCAGGGCTTTAAGAAATGTACGTTAATTCTTGTATTTGATGCTTACAAGATAGAGGGCCATGCAGAGGAAGTGATCACCTATCATAACATTCATGTAGTTTACACCAAAGAAGCTGAGACAGCGGATCAGTACATTGAGAAAACGGTCCATAAGATTGGCCGGGAAAATCAGGTAACGGTAGCAACATCCGATGGACTGGAGCAGATCATTATCATGGGACAGGGTGCTCACCGTATGTCTGCCAGAGGTCTTCGGGATGAAATAAAAGCTACAGAAAATCAGATCCGCCAGCAATGGCATGAGAAACGTCAGAGCAGTAAGAATTATCTGATTGACAATATTTCTGATGAGATGGCACAATATATGAAAGAGAAACGACTTGAAAAACAGTAAAAGGGAGATGCAGTCATGAGAGAAAAGCTTACACAGAAGGATGTTGAGAAAATTCAGCAGGAGATCGACCACCGCAAGCTGGTTGTACGAAAAGAGGCAATAGAAGCTGTAAAGGAAGCCAGAGCCCAGGGGGATCTGAGTGAGAATTTTGAGTATTATGCGGCTAAGAAGCATAAGAATCAGAACGAAAGCCGTATCCGCTACCTTGAGAATATGCTGAAAACAGCGACTATTGTTTCTGATGATTCCAAAGACGATGAAGTTGGAATGGACGATATTGTAGAGGTATATTTCGAGGAAGACGATGAGATTGAGAAATATAAACTGGTAACTTCCATAAGAGGAAACTCCATGGAAAACCGCATCAGCATTGAATCTCCCATTGGTATGGCATTAAAAGGTCATAAGGTTGGAGACAGAGTGGAAGTAAAGGTAAATGATAATTACAGTTACTTCCTGGAAATCCGTTCTATTGATAAGACCGGTTCCGAAGATGAAGAAATCCGCGGATTCTGATAATAATACTGTCGAAATACAGAATTCAGATTGATAAAAGAACTATTGTAAGAGATGAATACCGGTTAGTGTCATATCTCTTGCAATGGTTCTTTTTATTTTTATATTAACAATGCGGATGGATTTATGGGAACTTTGCATAGAATGAATAGGATGACTGGAAATTTTACATGGATTTAACATTCTCATGGGGATGATTTTACAAAGTATGGTTATGATGAGAAACAAGTCAGGGATATGTATCACAAAAAACATATATATACCTGCACATGTCTGAGACTGCCAGCAGATGGCAGAAAGTAAATAACCGTATACTTATGAAAAGGGAAAAGGAGAATAATCATGGATTTATTCAGTATATTAACATTGATCGGAGGCCTTGCATTATTTTTGTATGGTATGAATGCAATGGGAGATGGTCTTGCGAAGGTTTCCGGCGGAAAGCTGGAGAAGATTCTTGAAAATCTTACTTCAAATCCGATAAAAGCAGTGCTTTTGGGAGCAGGAGTAACAGCGGTGATCCAGTCATCTTCAGCTACGACTGTTATGGTAGTAGGTTTTGTAAATTCAGGGATCATGAAACTATCACAGGCAGTAGGAGTGATCATGGGCGCCAATATCGGTACTACGATTACCTCCTGGATCTTAAGCCTGACAGGAATACAGAGTGACAACTTTATCATTCAGATGTTTAAACCAACATCATTTTCCCCTGTGCTTGCGATCGTTGGTGTGATTTTTATTTTGTTTATCAATGATTCAAAGAAGAAAGATATCGGAACAATTTTTATTGGTTTCGCAATCCTGATGTACGGTATGGATATGATGAGTTCTGCTGTAAAACCCCTTGCAGAAGTACCGGAATTTACAAATCTGTTACTTAAATTCTCAAATCCGTTGTTAGGCGTTATAGCAGGTGCTCTTCTTACAGCAGTGATCCAGTCCTCTTCTGCATCCGTAGGTATTCTGCAGGCTTTGTGTCTTACAGGTGCAGTACCATTCAGTGCAGCAATCCCGATCATTATGGGACAGAACATCGGAACCTGTATTACTGCGATCCTTTCTGCAATCGGAGCTAAGAAGAATGCAAAACGTGCAGCTGCAGTACATCTGTATTTCAACCTGATCGGTACAGTTATCTTTATGACTGTTTTCTATCTTATAAATGCAGTTGTTGGATTTTCTTTCTTCCATCAGGCTGCAACACCGGCAGGAATTGCTGTTATCCACAGTGTATTTAATGTTACTGCAACGATCATTCTTCTTCCTTTTGCAAAGGGGCTGGAGAAACTTGCCTGTCTTACGATTCGGGATAAAAAAGAGGACGTTGCTGTTTCGGCAGAGGACAGAGAATTTATGATTCTGGAACCACGTTTCCTGGAGAAACCGGCATTTGCAGTGGAGCAGAGCCGCAATGCAGCCAGAAAAATGGCAGAAGAATCCCACAATGCACTGTTTACAGCGCTGAGTCTGGTGGACAAATACAGTGAAGAAGGCGTAGAACGTGTGGAAAACATGGAATCCAAGGTTGATCGCTATGAAGATGAACTGGGAACTTATCTGGTGAAGCTGAGCCACAAAGATATTTCAGAAGCAGACAGTCACAGCCTTTCCATTATGCTTCACTGTATCGGGGATTTTGAACGTATTTCTGATCATGCTGTAAATATTATGGAATCAGCACAGGAGCTTTATGAAAAAGGACTGAAGTTTTCCGAAAATGCAAAGAAAGATCTGGAAGTGCTGGGACAGGCAGTAGAAGATATCGTAAATACGGCATATGAAGTTTTTGACAAACAGGATATGAAACTTGCGGAGAAAATTGAACCGCTGGAAGAAGTGATTGATGAACTTTCCAAAGAAGTGAAACGTCGTCATGTACAGAGACTGAGAAACGGTGAATGTACAATAGAGATGGGATTTATCCTTTCAGACATTACAACCTGTCTGGAACGTGTGGCAGACCATTGTTCCAATATTGGAGTCTGTGTGACGCAGGTGAATGAAGATCTGTATGATACTCACAGTCATCTGAATATTGTCAAGAGCCATCCGGACGAAACATTTTATCATGAACTGGAAGACGCACGAATCAAATATCAGCTTTCATAAAAATAAACAGATGGATGATGGTTACTGTACACATGCCATTATCCCGCGAGGTGTTTTGGCATGAATATGCCAAAATCCCGAGACATACAAGCCAAAATTCCATTGCCGCAGGCAATTTGGAATGAATTTTGGCAACGTTACTGAGAACGAAGTGAACAGTAACGGATGATGTTATTTGCATGATCAGGAAATCCGGGCACTCTGAAGTATCTGAGAGATATTTCAGAGAAAATGGCCGGATTTTTGCTTTAAAGAAATGAAGCAGATGCCGGATATCTACTTGTACAGGGATAAAAAAATAAGTATACTGAAAAAAGAAATACACTTGTGACGATAAAACAGGTGATAAATAAAGGGGAGGTAAAGCAGAATGATCTATTGTGTAGAAGATGAGCGGAATATCAGGGAGCTTCTTATTTATACACTGGAAACAACAGGATTTAAAGCCAGGGGTTTTGGCAATGGCAATGAACTGATGAAAGCACTGAAAGAAGAGATACCGGAGCTGATCCTGCTGGATATCATGCTTCCGGGAGATGATGGCTATACCATTCTGGAACAGCTGAAAAGTATGCCATCTGTAAAGGATGTGCCGGTGATTATGGTTACTGCAAAAGAAGCGGAATTTGACAAAGTAAAAGGTTTGGAAGGCGGAGCCGATGATTACATTACCAAGCCTTTCGGTATGATGGAATTTGTTGCCAGAGTAAAAGCAGTTCTCAGACGAAGTACCCGTCAGAATGAAGACAGGGAACTGCATTACGACGAGCTTTATCTGAATGTAGGACGTCATGAGGTGCGTTACCGGGAAGAAAAGATCGATCTTACCCGAAAAGAATTTGAACTTCTTCAGTATCTGCTGGAAAATAAAGGACTTGTTATGACAAGAAATCAGATTCTTTGTCATGTATGGGGATATGATTTTGACGGTGAAACCAGAACTGTGGATGTCCATGTGAGAACCCTGCGCCAGAAACTTGGCGAGGCAGGAAATCTGATCGAAACGATCCGGGGTGTGGGATACAGGATCGGTGCATAACAGATGAAACAGACGAAAAACAGGAGTGGAAAAATGAAGCATAAAATATTCAGTCACACCAGTTTACTTATTATCTTATCCGTAATACTTACATTCCTGGCAGCAGGAACTGTCATGTATAACAGATATGATATTTATATGAAACAAGGTGTCAGAGACGAAGCTGCATACATTAAAACAGGACTGGAAGAAGATGGAAGGGACTTTCTTACAGATAAGATAGGGGATGCCACCAGCAGCCGCATCACTCTTCTGGGAAAAGATGGTGATGTGTTGTTTGACAGCATTGAGAATCCTTCTGAAATGGAAAACCACAGCAACAGACCAGAGTTTATTGAAGCTGAGAAAAAGGGATTCGGTGAAATGGTCAGATATTCTGATACCCTGTCAAAACAGACTTTCTATTATGCGATAAAATTAAAAGATGATCAGGTTCTTCGTGTGGCCAGGACCACAGACAGTCTTTTGATGACTATGTTATCCAGTTTTCTACTGCTTGGAGGACTGGTATGTGTGATCTTTGTGATCGAGTTTTTTCTGGTACAGAACCAGACACAAAAGCTCATCGAACCGATTAATCAGATTAATCTGGAAAAGCCGCTGGACAATGTCTGTTATGAAGAACTGAGGCCGTTACTGTTTCGGCTGGATCAGCAGAACCGGCAGATCAAGAAACAAATGGAAGATCTGAAGAACGCAGAGAGTGCAAGAAAAGAATTTACCGCAAATGTTTCTCATGAATTAAAAACGCCGTTAATGTCCATTTCCGGATATGCTGAGCTTATGATGAATGGAATGGTACCGCCGGACAAGATACAGGATTTTTCCGGCAGGATTTTTCATGAGTCCGAGCGTTTATCCAATCTGGTTGCAGATATTATTCAGCTTTCCAGACTGGATGAGAAGAACGGAGAAACTATGTTTGAACAGGTTGATATCGGAGAACTTGGGGAAGATGTGATTAACAATCTGCAGAACAGGGCAGCAAAGAAAAAGATTAATCTGGAATATACAGGCGAATCTGCACAGATGCAGGGAGTACGCCATGTACTATATGAAATGTTCTACAATATTACAGATAATGCCATTCGCTATACTCAGGATGGTGGAGACGTAAAGGTTTTTGTGGGAAAACTTAATGGGAAACCGTACTTTCGTGTGGAAGATAACGGAATAGGTATTCCGGAAAGCGAACAGCAGAGAATCTTCGAGCGTTTTTACAGAGTGGACAAGAGTCATTCACGTGAAACCGGAGGTACAGGCCTGGGGCTTTCTATTGTAAAACACGGCGCGGTTTTGCATCATGCGAAGATTCTTCTGGACAGTGAGCCGGGTAAGGGAACGAAGATGGAAATCCTGTTTGATCAAACTAAGTAAGTCTCCTGCGGAGCAGATATTCGTTGTAGAGCCTTTTTCAAACACACTCTAGAGCCTGCGTAGTGAAACGGATGATTTTGTCTGGTGTTGAAAAGAGGGTGAACAGTATTCGACATGGTTGTTAGAAATGTATAAATTTTGGGGATTGACAGACAAGTGATTATTGGAGAAAATAAAATCAGACAGTTATCCATGTAAAAGCAGGTACAATGGAGGGTATTTTCAGTATGGAAAAATGGAGAAGCATTGCAGTGGGTATGAGTTGTTTGTCAATGCTGTTTACAGCAGGAGCAACTACTGTATCAGCGTCAGATGAGATTACAGAAATCCCGGAACAGAGTATTGTATACTGGTCTATGTGGGAAGAAGATGAACCACAGGCAGATGTGATAAAAGAAGCAGCCCAGGCTTATGAAGAAGCTACAGGTATTTCTGTAGAGATTCAGTGGAAAGGCAGAGGAATCCAGTCGCTGATAGGTCCTGCACTGGATGCCGGAGAGCAGATAGATCTTTTTGATGACGATTACCAGAGAATGGCACAGGAACATAAAGAGTATCTGGCAGAATTAGAAGAAATGGCAGATACCGTAGACTATGAGAACCACATTATGCCGGTATTGTTGGAACAGGTAGAGGGCTGGGGAAATGGAAAACTTCTTGCCATGCCTTATCAGCCATATATTGCAGGCGTGTGGTACAATAAAGACTTGTGGGAAGAGGCGGGGCTTACAGAACAGGATATTCCCGATACATGGGAGAAACTGATCAGAGTATGTCGCAAGATCAAAAACAGTGACAGTGGTTTAAGTGCAATGACCTGTGATGAAGAATACGTAAATCTACTTTATGGATATCAGCTTGCCAGATATCTTGGACAGGAGAAAGTGCAGCAGTTGATCCGTAACTGCACCTGGTCTCAGATACCTGAGGCAAAGCAGGCTGCCGCAGATATCCGAACATTGTTTTTTGCCGGATATATGAGTGAGATTGCACCGGCGCAGCATCCGGATGGACAGAATGAGGTTGGTGATGGAGGGGCAATCATGGTGGTTCAGGGTTCCTGGGGTCCAAATGAGGTGACAGAGGCCACCGGTACTGATGATTCATGGGGATTTTTCCCCTGGCCAGCTGTGAAGGATGGAGCAGATGGCACCGAAGGGGTTATGATTGGCGCACAGGGATTTGGTGTGACAAAAGACTCTCAGATGAAGCAGGAAGCCTTTGATTTTGCATATTCTATCTGTACCGGTGAGACAGATATGAAAATGACAGAAGCAGTAAATTCTATTCCGGCAGATGTGGACAATACTCAGTGGCCGCAGATGCTGGAAGATGCAGTTCCATATGTGGAAGAAATGTCCAAGCCGTACATGTGGGCTGCAGGTCTGGAGGCAGATACGGATTATAAAGAACAGATACAAAGCGAACTTCTGAAGCTTACAAGATTAGAAGAAACATCGGATGAATTTATAGAGAATCTCAGCAGTATGAAATAAGAAAAAGGCTGTTCGATATTATGAAAATACTGGTCTGGTATTACTGGCGCTCTCGTTCTGAGAGCGCCTTTATTGATGTGATATATTCTGTAGGTGTCATTCCGGAAATTTTTTTAAACTGTCTGGAAAAGTAATGGATGGAAGAGTATCCCAGAAATTCCGAAATCTGTGTGAAGTTCATCTGGTTCTCGCGGATCAGCTGTCTGGCATAGGCAATCTTTAAACGGGAAAAGAAATCCATGGCGCCGCACTGATGTTGTTCCTGAAATATTTTCTGAAGCTGGGAGCGTCCGATCATATTGTCATGGCACAGATCGTAGAGTGTAATATTTTCCCGGATGTGGTCCTCCATATAAGCAATGACACGTTTATAGACAGCGGAATTATTTTTCAGATTCACAAATTGGCTGACAGGTACAGTCATGGGAGGAGAAGAATTTCTCCGGATCATATAGATCAGCATCTGTTCAAGATAAATTCGGATCAGCTGCTGAGAACCAAACAAAAAATCTTCTTTCTTTTCCATCTTTTCTGTATAAGGGTCATCCAGAGGGGTTTTGATACAGCGGCGGGCCTCAGCGATCAGCATTCCCATGAGATTTCTTTCAGAATCAGAAAGTTTCAGCAATTTTTTCTCAAAGAATTTCATACATGGAGAATCGCATTCAAAAGAAACTACCACAATATTAGGAGCGGTATTTCCTATGGCAATAAGGTTATGAAATTCATTTGGTCTGTGAAAGATGAGCTGCCCACTTGTCAGATGGTAGATACCGTTATCTGTTTCTATTTCCGCCTTTCCCTTATCTACACATTGAAATTCCCAGAAATTATGGCGTTCTCCTGCAAAGTGAAAATCACTTTTGTATTCAAAATAGTGGATTGTATAAATTCGGTCAATATGAATATCTTCTTCCAGATACATACTCTCAAAAGCCATTATTGACACCTCCCTCTTGCTGTCAGAAATCTGCAATATGGTTGTTGTGTACAAGTATACAACAAAAACAGATGAAAAACCAGTTGAAAATGAATTTTTGTACAAAAGAAATGGACGTTTGTGCAAATACTATTTGTGCAAAAATGATAAAATAAGAACTACCAAAAGAAATAATTGTTGAAAATCAACAAAAGAGCGAAAAGAGAGAAAAAAGAAGAAGACAAAATGTCAAAACCGACAAAGGAGGAAAAAGGTTATGGGTATGAAGAAAAAGATGCTTAGTGCAACATTATGTGCGGTTATGGTTGGTTCACTTGCAGCACCGGCTTTCACTGTTCAGGCAGCTGATGACACATTAGTTTACTGGTCAATGTGGGAAGCTACAGAGCCACAGGGTCAGGTAATTCAGGAAGCAGTTGACGCTTATACAGAGCAGACAGGAGTTAAGGTAGACCTTCAGTTTAAGGGACGTACCGGAAACCGTGAAGCACTTCAGCCTGCACTGGACGGCGGCACACAGATTGATATTTTTGACGAAGATATTGACCGTGTAAACGGAATGTACGGTAAATATCTTTTGGATCTGGAAGACCTTGCGAAAGACAATGACTATGAAGCAACTGCAAATGCAGGTCTGATGGCAGCATGCCGTGATGCTGGTGGCGGCACATTAAAAACAATTCCATATCAGCCAAACGTATTTGCTTTCTTCTATAACAAAGATCTGTTTGAGCAGGCAGGAATTACAGAAGAACCGAAGACATGGGATGAATTCAAAGATGTATGCCAGAAATTAAAAGATGCAGGAATCACACCAATGACTATGGATGATGCCTATGCAACATGTGTGATCGGATATCATCTTGCAAGACTGGTTGGCGAAGATAAAGTAAAAGAGATCGTAACTGAAGGTAAATGGGATGATCCTGCAGTTCTTCAGATGGCACAGGATATCGAAGAACTTGCATCTAACGGATATTATTCAGAGATGGTTGGTTCCAACGTATGGCCTGCAGGTCAGAACACAGAGCTTGCACTTGGAACAGCTGCAATGTATCTGAATGGCTCCTGGTTACCAAACGAAGTAAAAGAGATGGCAGGCCCTGACTTCCACTGGGGATGCTTCGCATATCCGGCACTTACAGACGGAGCAAACGGAATCGAAACAAACAATTTCGGCGCACAGGTATTTGGTGTCAACAAAGATACAAAGCTTGCAAAAGAAGCATTTGATCTGATCACATTCATTACAAAAGGTGAATACGACCAGAAACTTGCAGATGAAACTGTAGGTATTCCGGCTGATACAACAAACACAGAATGGCCGGCAATGGTTGAGTGTGCAAAACCTGTGATCGAGCAGAGCACAAACCGTTTCACATGGGCATGCGGCGTAGAATCTAACGTAGATATGACTCCGGTTATCAAAGAAAACTTCATCAAATTAATGGCAGGTTCCATTACAGCAGATGAATTTGTTTCCACTATGCAGGACGCAGCGAAATAAATAAAGAATTTATAGAGATGGTGGCATCGTATCTACGCTGCCACCATCTGTCTTTTTGAAACCGACAGACATGAGGAAGTAGTGATTTACGAAGTAAATCAGCGGATTCCGAATGGCTGGAGGATTGCGGGAGCGAAGCGTAGCAATCCGTAGATATGGTATTACTTACAGAGGAGGTATTTGTTTGAAGAAAAATAAAACGATGATTGTTGTATTTCTGACTCCGGCAGTTCTGCTGTTTCTGGGAATCTTTCTTTATCCGATTATCAGAACAGTGATCATGAGCTTTTTCAAGATTGACGGAGTTACAGATTCCATGGATTTATGGAAATTTGTAGGGTTCGGAAACTATACAAAGCTGATGAGTACCAGCTTATTTAAGACTTCATTTTTTAACCTGTTTCGTATCTGGCTGATCGGCGGTCTGGTGGTAATGAGTCTGTCTCTTTTATTTGCAGTTATCCTTACCAGCGGAATCAGAGGAAAGAAATTTTTCCGCGCGATCATTTATATGCCAAATATCGTCAGTGCAGTAGCACTTGCAACTATGTGGCTGCAGTATGTATACAGTCCAAGATATGGTCTGCTGAAAGATCTTTTTACGGCATTACATCTGGACAATCTGGCAAAGATCCAGTTCCTGGATAATGACCATAAATTCTGGGCACTGTTGTTTGCATATTGTTTCGGAATGGTTGGATACCATATGCTGATCTGGCTCAGCGGTATTGAGCGTATCAGCCCTGAATATTATGAGGCGGCAACCATTGACGGAGCGACAAAACCTGCGCAGTTCCGCTATATGACACTTCCATTGTTAAAGGGAGTATTTAAGACCAACATTACCATGTGGTCTGTAAGCAGTGTAGGTTTTTTTGTATGGTCACAGCTTTTCTCCACAGTAACTGCAGATACACAGACAATTACCCCTTATGTTTATATGTACATGCAGATTTTCGGCGGCGGTAATACAGTTACAGAACGAAATGCAGGTCTGGGAGCTGCCATCGGTGTACTGCTCAGTGTCTGCGTAGTCGTTGTATTTACAATCTGTAACAAAGTGATCAAAGATGATGATCTGGAATTCTAAGGAGGGATGAGAAATGGCAAAAGAAAAAGGGGCACGCAGACCCTTTAATCTGAAAAAAGAAGTCAAACTCCTGCCGGGATACATCATCCTGCTGCTCTGGGTAATCTTTACCATTGCGCTTCTGGGCTGGGTATTCGGGGCGAGTTTTTCCACAACAGCAGAAATTTTCCAGGGAAAAGCTCTGAAGTTTGAGTCCGGATTACATTTTGAAAACTATGCAAAAGCATGGAACGGTGCCGGAGTCGCAGGATTCTTCGGAAACTCTCTGATCTATTCGGTGATTTCCTGCACAATTCTGATTCTGGTGTGCGCACCTGCAGCTTATGTACTGTCCAGATTTGATTTTATTGCAAATAAATTCATCCAGACCAGCTTCGTATCTGCCATGGGTGTTCCGGCGATCATGGTTGTTCTTCCCCTTTTCAGCATTATTTCCGGTATGGGAATCCTGAATAATGTGGCAGCAGGAAGAACGGTATTGATCATATTGTATGTGGGAATTAACGTACCTTATACGACTATTTTCCTGCTTACATTTTTCAGCAATATATCCAGAACCTATGAGGAAGCGGCAGCAATCGATGGATGCCCTCCCATGCGTACTTTCTGGAAAATCATGTTCCCAATGGCACAGTCAGGAATCGTAACAGTGACAATCTTTAACTTTATTAATATCTGGAACGAGTATTTCCTGTCCTTGATCTTCGCAAGTTCGGATAAGCTGAAACCTGTTGCACCCGGACTTTATGGAATGATCAACTCCATGAAATATACAGGTGACTGGGCCGGAATGTTTGCAGCGGTGATCATTGTATTCCTGCCGACATTTATTTTGTATATTTTCCTGTCTGAGAAGATCATCGGTGGTGTTACTGGTGGTATTAAGGGATGATAATAGAGGATAGCAGGGCAATAACAATTCTTGCGATTGTGAAATGTATTATGTAACACGTTTTGACCTCAAAATCATAGTATGATAAGATGAATGTAAAAAAGTTACCAGGCAGTCTGAGAGTAACGAAAAACATTTAAAGAAAAGAGGAAAAAATCATGAAGAAACCAGTATTAGTAGTTATGGCAGCAGGTATGGGAAGCCGTTACGGCGGTCTGAAACAGATCGATCCGGTGGACAAAGAGGGACACATCATTATGGATTTCTCCATTTATGATGCAGTACAGGCCGGATTTCGGAAAGTAGTATTTATTATCAAAAAAGAAAATGAAGCAGACTTCAGAAGCGCCATCGGTGACCGTCTCAGTAACCAGTTAGAAGTATCATATGTTTTCCAGGATCTTCACAATATTCCGGAAGGCTATGAAGTACCGGAAGGACGTGTGAAACCATGGGGAACCGGACATGCAGTATTAAGCTGCATCAATGAAATCGACGGACCATTCGTTGTGATTAATGCAGATGATTATTACGGAAGCCATGCATTTAAGATGGCGTATGATTTCCTGACAGAGAATGAAGATACCGCGGATACTTACAGATATATGATGGTCGGCTATAAACTGGAAAATACTTTGACAGAGAATGGCCATGTGGCAAGAGGTGTGTGCGTGACAGACGAAGAAGGACATCTTCTTAAGATCAACGAGCGTACCCATATCGAAAAGCATGACGGCGGCACAGCTTATACAGAAGATGATGGAAAAACATGGACTATGCTTCCGGAAGGCAGTACAGTATCCATGAATATGTGGGGATTTTCCGCAAGTATCCTGAAAGAGCTGAAAGACAGATTCCCCAGATTCCTGGATGAGAATCTGAAAGTAAACCCGCTGAAATGTGAATATTTCCTGCCATTTGTAGTAGATGAACTTCTCGGTGAGAAGAGAGCAACTGTAAAAGTTCTGAAATCTATGGATAAATGGTATGGCGTAACTTACAAAGAAGATAAACCTGTGGTAGTAGCTGCCATTCAGAATTTAAAAGATGGAGGGCTGTATCCACAGAAATTATGGGAGGAATAATTGAGTGGAAATTAACAGGGAGATAAAGAATATCACCAGTGCATTTGTTCTGGGAGATAATCTGACAGAATGTATTCCTTATGGAAGCGGACATATCAATGATACTTACCGCCTGACTTATGATACAGGCAAACATTATATTCTTCAGAAAATGAACAAGAGTATTTTTACCAAACCTGTGGAACTGATGGAGAATGTCAGCGGTGTTACCGCCTGGCTGAAGAAAAAGATCCAGGAAAACGGTGGAGATGTGGAGAGAGAGACTCTGAATCTTGTGATGACAAAGGATGGACTTCCTTATTATGTAGATGAGGACGGGGAATACTGGAGAGTATATTTGTTCATTGAAAATGCCACTTGCTATGATATGGTAAAAGATGAGGAAGATTTTTACCAGAGTGCAGTTGCTTTTGGACATTTCCAGAGGCTGCTTGCAGACTATCCGGCAGAAACTCTTCATGAAACCATCGTGAATTTTCATAATACGGTGGACAGGCTGGATAAGTTTAAAACTGCTGTGGAGAAAGATGTATGTCACAGAGCCGCAGATGTGGAAAAAGAGATTCAGTTTGTGCTGGATCGCACAGAACTGGCACATGTCCTGTGCGATATGCAGGATCAGGGAAAACTGCCGTTACGTGTTACACATAATGATACCAAGCTGAATAACATTATGATTGATAATGCAACGGGAAAAGCCATCTGTGTGATTGATCTTGATACTGTAATGCCGGGGCTTTCCGTAAATGATTTCGGTGATTCTATCCGCTTTGGCGCAAGTACCGGAGCAGAGGATGAGAAAGACCTGACGAAGGTGTCCTGCGATCTTCACTTGTATGAAGTTTATGTCAAAGGTTTCATTGAAGGCTGTGGCGGTGCACTGACTGAGGCAGAACTGGATATGCTTCCCATGGGAGCAATCCTTATGACCTTTGAATGTGGAATGCGTTTCCTCACAGACTATCTGGAAGGAGATCATTATTTCAAGATTCACAGAGAGGGACATAATCTGGATCGTTGCAGAACACAGTTTAAACTGGTGAAAGACATGGAAGAAAAACTTTCCCGGATGAAAGAGATTGTAAATAAGTATAAATAGGTATAAAAAAAACGTACATGTCCATAAAGACTTGTGTTTATGAACTGATTCGGATAGAATTATCCTGCGGGGATATGAGAGAAATCATATTTTCGCAGGATTTTCTACAATACATGACGTGCCAGGCAACGGTATTTTACAGTTCTGAATATAGGGTGCTGTAAAATACAGAGGTAAATTTTGCAGATGTGAAACAGGATATCGCAGAATTTTATAGATTACACTCAGAATTATCAAGGATATTTCTGATGCTGTGAATTAATATAGGTATTGTTGAAAGAGAAAAAACAGAAATTGCAAAAAACAGGTATTGTAGCAGGAAGACAGGTTAGGAGGAATTATTATGGCAATTTTAGTTACAGGCGGAGCAGGTTACATTGGAAGCCATACAGTTGTAGAATTGCAGAACGCAGGATATGATGTTGTAGTTCTGGATAACTTAAGTAATGCAAGTGAGAAATCTCTGGAAAGAGTATCCAGGATTACAGGCAAACCAGTGAAATTCTACAAAGCAGATATCCTGGACCGTGATGCTTTAAATGAAATTTTTGATAAAGAAGAGATTGACTCCTGCATTCATTTCGCAGGTCTGAAAGCAGTAGGAGAATCTGTTGCAAAGCCTTGGGAATATTATGAGAACAATATCGCCGGAACATTAACACTGGTAGATGTGATGAGAAAACATAATGTAAAGAATATTATTTTCTCCTCATCTGCAACTGTATACGGAGATCCGGCAATCATCCCGATTACAGAAGAATGCCCGAAAGGACAGTGTACAAACCCATACGGATGGACAAAATCCATGCTGGAACAGATTCTGACAGATATTCAGAAAGCAGACCCGGAATGGAATGTAGTTCTTCTTCGTTACTTCAACCCGATCGGTGCTCATAAGAGCGGAACAATCGGTGAGAATCCAAACGGTATCCCGAACAACCTGATGCCATATATCACACAGGTTGCAGTTGGAAAACTGAAAGAGCTGGGTGTATTTGGAAATGACTATGATACTCCGGACGGAACTGGTGTCAGAGATTATATCCACGTAGTTGACCTTGCAAAAGGACATGTAAAAGCTCTTAAGAAAATCGAAGACAACTCCGGTTTAAGCATTTACAACCTTGGTACAGGAAAAGGATACAGCGTTCTTGATATCGTGAAGAACTTTGAAGCTGCTACAGGTGTTAAGATTCCATATGTAATCAAAGCACGTCGCCCGGGTGATATCGCAACATGCTATTCCGATGCTTCCAAAGCAGAAAAAGAACTTGGCTGGAAAGCAGAGAACGGAATCAAAGAAATGTGCGCAGATTCCTGGAGATGGCAGTCCAATAACCCGAATGGTTATGATGAATAATAAATAATACAAAGTATAAACAGCCCCCAGACATGGAAAAAAGTACATGTCTGGGGGCTGTTATTTTAAATTCTGTAATTGTTTAGTACCGTTCACAGTTAGTAGCCTGCCGAATAGTTACTAAATTTCGATGTTAAGTTCTTTCATTAGTTCTTCCTGAGAGATAAATTCATGGCAGTCGGGATTATGTTCTATTTCTTTTAGCATTGCTAAATCAGTTTCATCAGGTTCTGTATCTTCAATGTTTGCGAATAAATCAGGAGCTGTAAAGTGATTTTGAATAATGCGCCAGAAAATATCGGCGTCTTTATCGCTCATAATAGATACAGCACCTATAATACGTTCTTTTGTTGCAGTCATAAAATCACACTCCTTTATAAATCTGTCCACGATTTCCAATAGCCTTGATAAATATAATGCTATCAATATAGTCAAAAATCACACGATAATCATCGATACGCAATCGATATCCACTGGCACCCTGTAATGTTTTTATATCTCCTTGAGGAATCTTGGATATGGCATTGATGATACGTTTTTGAGTTATGGAATCCTGCTTTTTTAAAAACTTAAGGGCCTGCTTTGAATATTTAATTTCCAGATATATCACTCCTTTACGAAATTATTTTTATGTCAATTCTTTATCTTTCGTAAAGCAGAAATAAATTCTGGTGTTTTTACTATATCATATAAAAAAAACAGAAGCAACTTTATAGAGTATGATTGTAAGAGTATTTTTTTACTGATATAGTAGATATGTAAAAATTGATTCTTGTAGAACTGCACAGCCGATAGACTGTAGATAACTGATTTACCATAGAAAGGACAGAACAAATATGAAAGTAGCAGCCATTCAGATGCCAACAGTAGAAGATAAAACAGAAAATATTCGCACAGCAGGGAAATATATAGAAAGGATAAAAACAGAATCTCCGGATTTTGTAGTTCTTCCGGAAATGTTCTGCTGTCCATATCAGACAGAAAATTTCCCGGTTTATGCCGAAAAAGAAGGCGGCCCATCCTGGCAGGCAATGTCTGATTATGCCAGAGAATATCAGATTTATCTCATCGCAGGTTCGATGCCGGAAATAGATGAAGCCGGAAATGTTTTCAATACGTCCTACATTTTTGATCGAAATGGAAACCAGATCGGAAAACACAGAAAAGCGCATCTTTTTGACATTAATGTAAAAAGTGGACAGTATTTTAAAGAATCAGATACCCTCACACCAGGCAATCACGCCACCGTATTTGATACAGAATTTGGAAAAATGGGAGTTATGATCTGTTACGATATCCGCTTCTCGGAATTTGCCCGGAGGATGGTATTGCAGGGGGCAAAGATGATCTTCGTTCCGGCAGCCTTTAATATGACGACGGGACCGGCACACTGGGAACTGACTTTTCGTGCAAGAGCACTGGATAATCAGATTTATATGCTTGGATGTGCGCCTTCCAGGAATGTACAGGCTGGATATATTTCCTGGGGACATTCCATTGTGACAGATCCGTGGGGACAGGTCAGAAATCAGTTAGATGAAAAAGAAGGAATTTTAATAGAAGAAATTGATCTGGAACGGGAAGAACAGATCAGAGAACAGCTTCCTCTATTAAAGCATAGAAGAATAGAATTATATTAATTTTAATCCAGATTAGAACACATTTTTTTCGCAGACTGCCCATAATTCAAACACATTTATCAGATATAGTAATACCATCAACAAAAGAAAACAAAGAGAGTATAAAAATATAAAGAGAGGTATCACTATGAAGTATAAACATCTGGCAATGATTATGGGAGTTATGATCACAGCAACATCCGTGGGTTCTACAGCAACAGCATTTGCAGCAGACAGTAAAACAGAAAGCACCAAAGAAGCAGGTGACACTGCAGAAGATACGACTGATTCATCTGACGAGAATACAGATAAAGACAGCAAGAAAGAAACAGATGAAAATGAAATTCTGGGAGAAGTGAAATCTGTAGCGGATGGAAAAATCACAATTGCAGTAGGAACCAGAAAAGAAATGGAACAGCCGGGAGAAGCACCTGAGAAACCAGAAGACGGTGATGCAAAACCAGAAAATGGGAAAGAGTCTGATGATGGAACTGATGAATCTGCAGATGTAGATGAAACAGCAAACGAAGCAGCAAAAGATACAGAGACAAAAGATAAAACTTCTGATACGAAAGAAGATACAGCAGAAAATTTAGATAAAGATTCAGTCAAAGATAATCAGGGAGCACCAGATGGCGAAGCTCCATCTATGTTAGATCTTACAGGCGAAGAACAGGAAATTACAGTCACCGATAGTACTATAATTACAAAACAGACCATGGATGGAGGCCAGGGAGCACCTGATGGTAATACTCCTGAAAAACCAGAAAAAGATAGTGGAGAAACTTCTGAAAAACCAGATGAAGATTCCGCAGACGATAGCACCTCTGCAAAATCAGACGATATATCAACAGATAACTCTGATAGTAAAGAAGCTCCGGAGAAACCTGATGGAGAAGCTACAGACGAATCAGGGGCAGGTCAGAGCGAGGAAATTACATTAGATGATATCAAAGAGGGCGATATAGTATCTATCACATTAGATGATGACGGAAATGCAGCAACCATCACAGTTCAGTCCATGGAAATGGGCGGGGGCCAGGGAGGCCCTGGTGGTCAGGATTCCGGTGTGGACAGTTACGCAGCGGCTAATGAATACAGTTCAGACGAAACAGTTTCCGACACATCCCTGGAGTCCACAGAAACGAATGAGAATGCAGCATTGGTTTCCAACGGCGCAGAAGTTACATTTAACAATGATGCAATCTCCAGAACATCGTCAGACAGTCAGGGCGGTGACAATTCCAGCTTTTATGGTGTAGGTGCAGCAGTCCTTGCCACAGACGGAACTGCTTATGTCAAAGACAGTACGATAACGACTGACAGCAAAGGTGGCGCAGGACTTTTTGCATACGGTGATGGAACGGTATATGCGGCAGATACAGATATCAGCACACAGCAGGATACTTCAGGCGGTATTCATGCAGCTGGCGGCGGAAAACTCTATGCATGGGATCTCAGCGTAGAGACAAACGGTGAATCCTCTGCGGCAATCCGAAGTGACAGAGGCGGCGGAACAATGGTGGTAGATGACGGAACTTATACATCTAACGGAGTAGGATCACCGGCAGTTTACTGCACAGCAGATATCGCTGTCAATAATGCAGAGCTGACAGCAAACGGATCAGAAGCTGTCTGCATTGAAGGATTAAATTCCCTGAGACTCTATAACAGTAACCTGACCGGAAATATGAGTGATGATGATCAGAATGATACAACATGGACGGTCATCCTTTATCAGAGTATGTCCGGTGATTCTGAAGTAGGAAACAGTACTTTCCAGATGGATGGCGGAACGATCACATCCAAAAACGGCGGTTTATTTTACACAACCAATACAGAATGTACGATCGCATTAAAAGATGTCGACATCACATATAATGATGACAGCGAATTCTTCCTGCAGTGCACAGGAAATAATAACCAGCGTGGATGGGGACAGAGCGGATCCAACGGTTCTGACTGTAACTTCACAGCGGACAGTCAGGATATGAAAGGAAATGTAATCTGGGATTCTATCAGTGATCTGGACTTTTATATGACTAATGGAAGCACATTGGAAGGCGCTTTTGTCAATGATGAAACATATGCAGGAAACGGTGGAGACGGCTACTGTAATGTAGTAATCGATAAAGATTCCACATGGACAGTAACCGGTGACAGCAAGATCACTTCTCTGTCAAATGCAGGAACAATTACAGATGCAGACGGTAAAACAGTCTCTGTTGTGGGCACAGATGGAACCACTTATGTAGAAGGTGACAGTGACTATACGATCACAGTAGATTCTTACCAGGACAGCGCAGATACATCTGCCTCCACTTCCATTGATGACTGGTCAAACTATGAGGTAGAAAGACCGGAATCTTTATGATTATTGAATATAGAAAGATAGTAACTATCCAGTATTCTATTATCTCACGAGAGTACTGAACTGTTACGAATCGAGTAGGAGGGAGCTAATCACTCCCTCCTACTCGATTAAGGCATTTAAAAAAATTTTAAGAGAGGCATATAGAAAAATGGCAGAAACAACAAGGGAAAGCAGAAAAACGAAAGTATGGGCACACAGAGGTGCCAGCGGATACAGACCAGAGAATACCATGGAAGCATTTGAACTTGCCATTAAGCAGGGCGCAGATGGAATCGAACTGGATGTACATACATCAGCAGATGGCGAACTGATCGTTATGCATGATGAGACCGTAGATCGTGTCACAGACAAAACAGGTCTGATCAAAGATATGACTCTGGCACAGGTAAAAGAGTTAAAGGTTAGCACAGACGTAGAACCAAATGGGATTTACCGTGTTCCAACTCTGGTAGAAGTATTGGATCTGATGCGCACCACAGATATGATGGTAAATATCGAATTAAAAAACAGCATCTGCTTTTATCCAGGAATGGAAGAGAAGATATTGAAACTGGTAAAAGAAATGCACATGGAAGATCAGCTGATCTACTCCTCATTCAACCATTACAGTCTGATGCAGTTAAAACAATTGGATGATCATGTACAGACAGGTATTCTTTTCAGCGACGGATGGATCAATCCTGCCATGTATGCCAAGAATCTGGGAATCAATGCGGTACATCCTGCTGTTTATCATCTGAAATATCCGCAGTTTATGGAAGAAGTAAAACGTGCAGGATTAAAAATGCACGTCTGGACAGCAAACAAACCAGAACATATCCAGTTAGTAAAAGATGCAGACGCTGAAGCAGTCATTACCAATTATCCGGACAGAGCATTGGAAATTGTAGGAAAATAAATCAGATAATTATCCTCCCAATGTGCTGTGAAGTGCTTTGTATAGAGCGTGTTAAAAAAGTTCCTCTCATTTATATGAATAAATCATATAATCAAAGAGGAACTTTTTGCATATCATTTTATTTTGTATATCAATACTATAAAGTTATTATGCGTGGATGATAAAACTTCTGAAATCGATATTTCAGTATTTATGCATGCGTTGATAGTATTTTCTGCTTAGTTATTTCTGTGGTTTCTTAGCATGTTCAGATTTCGGTTCACAGGTAAGTTCAACACCCAGTTTACGGAATTCCAGGATATCTACCTGAGAAAGCAATACAGAAGTATGAACCTGGCATCCTTTTAACTTCGGAATCTGCTGAAGAGCCAGTTTCGCATCTTCATTGTCAGCAGCACTGATAGAAAGTGCAATCAGAGTTTCATCAGAATGAAGTCTTGGGTTCTTGCTTCCAAGGTACTCTGTCTTAAGAGTCTGAATCGGTCTTAAAGCCTCCGGAGAAATGACATGTTTGTCATGATCGATTCCGGCAAGCTCTTTCAGGGCATTCAGAATCAGAGCTGAAGATGCACCGAGGAGTTCAGAAGTTTTTCCGGTAATGATACGTCCGTCAGGAAGTTCCATAGCAGCAGCCGGAGCACCTGTTTCTTCCTCACGCTGTAATGCAGCCGGAACAACTTTGCGGTCTTCTATATTGACATGTGCCTGTTTCAGCAGAAGCTCGATCTTATAAACTTCTTCTTCGCGTCCGGTTCCGCGTACCAGATTTTCCATGCTCTTATAATATCTGCGGATGATCTCCTGACGTGCAGCCTCTTTGCAGACCTCATCATCGACGATACAATTTCCTGCCATGTTGACACCCATATCTGTCGGAGATTTGTAAGGGCACTCACCCATGATCTTCTCGAACATAGCCTGAAGAACCGGGAAGACTTCTACATCACGATTGTAGTTAATGGTAGTTTCGCCGTATGCTTCCAGATGGAATGGATCGATCATGTTGACATCGTTTAAATCTGCAGTTGCAGCTTCATAAGCTAAGTTTACCGGATGTTTCAGCGGAATATTCCAGATTGGGAAAGTTTCAAATTTCGCATAGCCTGCTTTGACACCACGTTTGTATTCGTGATAAAGCTGGGAAAGGCAGGTAGCCATTTTTCCGCTTCCTGGTCCCGGGGCAGTAATGACAACCAGTGGTCTTGTTGTTTCGATATAGTCATTCTTACCATATCCTTCGTCACTTACGATAAAGGAAGTATTGTTTGGATAACCAGGAATCAGATAAAGCACATAAACTTTGATTCCAAGCTTCTCCAGACGTTTCTTGAATGCGTCTGCACTTTCCTGTCCTGCATACTGAGTGATGCAGACACTTCCTACATAAAGACCGCGCTCTGTGAATACTTCCATAAGGCGGAGCACATCTTCATCATAAGTGATACCAAGGTCACCTCTGATTTTATTCTTATCAATGTCAGCTGCGCTGATTACGATGACGATCTCTGCCTGATCAGAAAGCTGCATCAGCATGCGCAGTTTACTGTCCGGCTCAAATCCCGGAAGAACTCTGGAAGCATGGTAGTCATCAAAAAGCTTGCCGCCAAATTCCAGATAAAGCTTGTTACCAAACTTGCTGATACGTTCCCGAATATGTTCGGACTGCATTTTCAGATACTTGTCGTTGTCAAATCCTATCTTCATTTGTTCATTTCCTTTCCCATCACATAATTAGTTACTTATTATTACTGCTCGTGGTTGGTATCCCGCGAGGTGCTTTGGCATGATATGCCAAAATCCCGAGACATACAGCACGAATTTATGCAGTTAGCATAAATTCTGTGCATCGCGAAGCGTATCACTGAGAACGAAGTGAGCAGTAATCACTTTGTCAATAGTATACTACAAAAAACATGGTTTGTAACAGATAAATTTTTAAAAAATAAAGAAATTTTATCAAATCAGTAAATTTAACCGAATCAAGTAAGTCCCCTGCTTCAATTGCGAGGAGCAATAAGCAGTGACTGGAAAGATTCGGCTACTGTTCACTGATAGTATCCCGCGAGGTGTTTTTTGTGATCGAAGATCACCTACAGAACCTGCCACTGGCAGCTTCTTACGGATGCTTGGCAACAGAAAACCCGAGACATAACGGAAATTTCACAATCTCGCGGTTGATTTATAACAAAATTCTCTTTATAATAAGAACGATAACGTTTAGGAGGAAGAAAATGGATAATCATATGGACAATAATCCGAATGGCAATCGTCCTGATAATAATAAAGGTCCTGGCAAGCCGGATCCGAATAAAAATCATCAGTCGATCCTTGCTTTTCTGGTATGCCTCCTGGTTACTTTGGTATGTTTCGCCATGTTTACTAATATGCTCAAGGACAGTTCAAGTGAGATCACTTACGATAAATTCATTGAGATGGTAAATGATGGAGATGTGAAGGAAGTTTCACTTCAGTCAAACACCCTGACGATCACACCGAAACATCAGTCATCAGGATTTTCAGAAGATGTTTATTATACCAATCAGATGGAGTCAGTAGATAAACTGACCGAGAGACTTGAGGGAACAGGAATCAAGTTTGAATATAAGCAGCCGGATGCAGTTGGTGAGATTGTTTCCATGCTGGTCAGTGTGCTTCTGCCGACGATCGTGCTGTTTGTACTGCTGATGGTATTTATGCGCCGCATGAATAAAGGCGGTGGCATGATGGGAGTTGGAAAGAGCCGGGCGAAAGCCTATATTCAGAAAGACACAGGAATTACTTTCAAAGATGTAGCCGGACAGGATGAAGCGAAAGAATCACTTCAGGAGGTTGTAGATTTCCTGCATAATCCGGGAAAATATACGACCATCGGTGCCAAACTTCCGAAAGGTGCCCTGCTTGTGGGGCCTCCCGGAACAGGTAAGACACTTCTCGCAAAAGCCGTAGCAGGAGAGGCGCATGTACCGTTCTTTTCCCTGTCAGGTTCTGAATTTGTAGAGATGTTCGTAGGTGTGGGTGCATCCCGTGTCCGCGATTTGTTTGAGGAAGCGAAGAAGAATGCACCATGTATCATCTTTATCGATGAGATCGATGCAATCGGTAAGAGCCGTGATTCCCATTACGGCGGTGGCAACGACGAGCGTGAGCAGACATTGAACCAGCTGCTTGCCGAGATGGACGGATTTGATACTTCTAAAGGTCTTCTGATTCTGGCAGCTACGAACCGTCCGGAAGTTCTTGATCCTGCACTTCTGCGTCCAGGCCGTTTTGACAGACGAGTAATTGTTGACCGTCCGGATCTGAAGGGAAGAATTGAGATTCTGAAAGTACATGCCAGAAATGTACATCTGGATGAGACGGTTGACTTCGAGAACATTGCGCTTGCAACTTCCGGCGCAGTGGGATCTGACCTTGCAAATATGATAAATGAGGCTGCGATTCTTGCGGTTAAGAGCGGACGCAGTGCGGTATCCCAGAAGGATCTTCTCGAGGCTGTCGAAGTAGTTCTTGTAGGTAAAGAGAAGAAAGACAGAATCTTAAGCGCTCAGGAACGTAAGATTGTATCTTATCATGAAGTAGGACATGCACTGGTAAGTGCTCTGCAAAAAGATGCAGAACCGGTACAGAAGATTACGATCGTGCCGAGAACAATGGGTGCACTTGGCTATGTTATGCAGGTGCCGGAAGAGGAGAAATATCTCAACACCAAGAAAGAACTGGAAGCAATGCTTGTAGGATATCTTGGCGGACGTGCCGCAGAGGAATTGGTATTTGATACAGTGACAACGGGTGCTGCCAATGACATTGAGCAGGCGACAAAAGTGGCAAGAGCCATGATCACCCAGTATGGTATGTCTGAGAAATTCGGACTTATGGGACTGGCTACCCAGGAGAATCAGTACCTTAGTGGCAGAGCAGTTTTAAACTGTGGTGATGACACTGCGACAGAGGTAGACCATGAAGTGATGGTACTTCTTCATAATTCATACGAAGAAGCCAAAAGACTGATCGGCGGTCACAGAGAAGCGTTGGATAAGATTGCCGACTACCTGATCCACAGAGAGACAATTACAGGCAAGGAATTTATGAAAATATTCCGTGCTGTAGAGCGTGGGCTCGAGATTCCTGAAAACCTGGATGACTTGGAAATTCCAGAGAAGACGGAAACAAAACCGGAAGAGCCGGTAACAAAACAGATGGATCAAACGGAGACAGAACAGACGATAGCAGATCAGACAACAGTCCCGGATTCAGATGTAAAAGAGAATACAGTAACGCTGGATAAGACAGAGATTCAGTGATACAATAACAGAGCCGGATAATATTCCGACTCTGTTTTTTCTATATATAAATTTACTTAGCAAGCTCATGAGTACTTGCCTGAATTAGCGGCATATGAAGAATAAATGGCTAAAATATATAAGTAAAGCAGATGGCGGTTATCAAAAATGACATAATAGTAGAATACGTAGAAGCATAAATGGAGGAGATTTTATGTTTCAGATAGAGGAAGAGTTAAAGAAACTTCCAGGCAAGCCGGGAGTTTATATCATGCATGGTGAGAAAGATGAAATCATCTATGTTGGAAAAGCTATCAGTCTGAAGAACAGGGTGAGACAGTACTTCCAGAGTAGCAGGAATAAAGGCGCCAAGATTGAGCAGATGGTAACCCATATCACCAGATTTGAGTACATTATTACAGATTCAGAACTGGAAGCCCTGGTTCTGGAATGCAACCTGATTAAGGAACATCGTCCGAAGTACAATACCATGCTCAAGGATGACAAAAGTTATCCCTTTATTAAAGTCACAGTTAATGAGGAATATCCCAGAGTACTTTTCGCCAGAAGAATGAAGAAAGACAAGACAAAATATTTTGGTCCATATACCAGTGCGGGAGCAGTAAAAGACGTAATTGAACTGGTGCGCAAACTTTATAAAGTGCGTTCCTGCAACAGAGTACTGCCGAGAGACTGTAAAAAGGATCGTCCCTGCCTGTACTATCATATGAAACAGTGTACAGCTCCCTGTCAGGGTTATATAACCTCTGAGGAGTATAAGAAAAATATCACTGAATTGCTGAAATTCCTAAATGGAGATTTCCAGGATACGATTGATATGCTGACAGATAAGATGATGGCAGCGTCAGATGAAATGCGTTTTGAAGATGCCACGGAATATCGTGACCTGATCCGCAGCATTCAGAAAATCGGGGAGCGTCAGAAAATCACCAGTTATGGTGAAGAGGATAAGGATATCATTGCAGTGGCAATGGATGAAAGTCTTGATCTTCGTGAACAGGATGCAGTTGTGCAGGTATTTTTTGTCCGCGATGGTAAACTGATTGGACGCGAACACTTCTATCTGCGTGTGGCGCGTGGAGATACGAAAGCACAGGTATTGTCAAGTTTTATGAAGCAGTTCTATGCGGGAACACCATTTATCCCGAGAGAAATTATGTTGCAAAAGGAAATAGAAGATGCTCAGATCATAGAAGAATGGCTGACTGCCAGAAGAAAACAACGAGTCTATATCCGCGTTCCAAAGAAAGGAACGAAAGAGAAACTGGTGGAACTGGCGGAAGAGAATGCAAAGATGGTTCTGGATAAGGACAGAGAGCGGATCAAACGTGAAGAAGGCAGAACAATCGGCGCTGTTCATGAGGTGGAAGAATGGCTTGGATTGTCGGGAATCAAACGAATGGAAGCGTACGATATTTCCAATATCAGTGGATTTGAATCCGTTGGTTCTATGGTCGTTTACGAAAAAGGAAAGCCGAAACGAAGTGATTACCGTAAATTTAAAATCAAATGGGTGCAGGGACCGAATGATTATGCAAGTATGGAAGAGGTGCTTACCCGACGCTTTACCCATGAAGGAAAAGACGAGTTTGACAGTTTTTCCATTATGCCGGATCTGATTTTAATGGATGGTGGAAGAGGACAGGTAAATATTGCGTTGAAAGTACTGGCAGAATTAGGGATTGATGATATTCCTGTCTGCGGTATGGTCAAAGATGACCATCACAGAACGAGAGGACTATACTATAATAATCTGGAGATTCCTATTGATACAAGCAGTGAGGGCTTCCGCCTGATCACCAGGATCCAGGATGAGGCACACCGTTTTGCTATCGAATTCCACCGTTCCCTGCGAAGTAAGGAACAGGTCCATTCTCTGCTGGATGATATCCCGGGAATCGGAGAAACCAGAAGAAAAGCCTTGATGAGGAAATTTAAGTCCATTGAGAATATCAGAGATGCTTCTCTGGAGGAACTGACAGAAACAGAAAGTATGAACGCAGGAAGCGCGCAGCAGGTATATGACTTTTTTCATGCACCTAAAGTTAAGGGTTAGAAATTCGGTTATGAGCAAGTAGCAAAAGCGGATTGCGAATATCCGATTGACACAAAGTAAGTAATTTTCTGTTACTGTTCACACTCCACTATTCCGCGAGGTGTTTTGGCATGAATATGCCAAAATCCCGAGACATACCGCGCGAATTTATGCGATTAGCATAAATTCTGTGCATCGCGAAGCGTGTTGCTGTGAACGGAGTGAACAGTAACAATTTTCTTGTTTCCTTGTTGTGCAAAAAGTATCTTTTATTTACAATTGAAGTTGCACATGATGATGTGATATAATGAAAATATCGTTAAATTTGTTGCTGGGAACGCAGTGAACAGTAACTCAAATTTTGAACTGAAAAGGAGAAACAAATGAAAGGTGTACAGTTGACAAAATTAGTTCAGGAACTGGGACTTCACAACCTGACTCCTGAAATTGATCTGTCTGAGATACTGATCAAGACAGCCGAGATCAACAGACCGGCTCTGCAGCTGACAGGATATCTGGAACATTTCGCAAACGAACGTGTGCAGATTATCGGATATGTAGAATATACTTATCTGATGCAGCTTAGTGATGAAGAACGGAAATTTAAATACGAGAGATTTATTTCCAGTAAGATTCCATGCGTAATTTTCAGTACAATGACAAGACCATCACAGGATATGATCGATCTTGCGATTAAATATAATGTTCCGACCTTTGTGACAGAGCGTACGACTTCTAGTTTCATGGCAGAGATCATCCGTTGGTTAGGCGTACAGCTTGCACCATGTATCTCTATTCACGGTGTACTTGTGGATGTATATGGTGAAGGCGTCCTGATCACTGGCGAAAGTGGAATTGGTAAGAGTGAAGCTGCTCTGGAATTGATCAAACGTGGTCATCGTCTTGTAAGTGATGATGTTGTTGAACTTCGTAAAGTCAGTGATGTAACCTTGGTAGGTTCTGCGCCTGACATTACACGACATTTCATTGAACTGCGTGGTATAGGTATTATTGATGTTAAGACTCTGTTTGGTGTTGAGAGTGTTAAAGATACCCAGTCTGTAGACCTTGTTATTAAACTGGAAGAGTGGGACAGAGATAAAGAATATGACCGTCTGGGACTTCATGAAGAGTACACAGAGTATCTTGGAAATAAAATCGTATGCCATTCTCTTCCGATTCGCCCTGGCCGTAACCTGGCTATCATTGTTGAATCTGCGGCAGTCAACCACAGACAGAAGAAGATGGGATACAATGCGGCAGAAGAGCTATACAAGCGTGTTCAGGCAAACCTTGCAAAAAAACGTGAGGAGAGATAAGCTTACTGTTTACTCTGCGGGAGCAGCATAGCTGCGTAGCAATTCGGGTATCAAATGAGTGTCAAAAGATCTTTTGACACTCATATCATAAAAATATAAGTAATTTGGAGGATATCATGGGAAAGTATTGTTTTGGAATTGATGTTGGTGGCACATCTGTAAAGTGTGGACTCTTTCAGACAGATGGAGTTTTAGTTGAAAAATGGGAGATCCCGACACGTAAGGAGAACAGCGGAGAAGCGATCCTTCCGGATATTGCGAAGACAATTCAGGACAAGATCGCAGAACGCAAGCTGGACAAATCAGATGTCGATGGTGTAGGAATTGGTGTTCCGGGACCTGTTAATGAGAGAGGAGAGGTACCATGTGCGGTAAACCTTTTCTGGGGATTCAAAGAAGTTACAAAAGAACTCACAGAACTGACAGGACTTCCTTCCAAAGCCGGAAATGATGCAAATGTAGCAGCACTTGGAGAGGCATGGAAAGGTGCAGCAGCAGGATCTAAGAATGTAATCCTCGTAACTCTGGGAACAGGAGTTGGCGGTGGAATCATTGTTGATGGAAAAATCGTTGGCGGTGCTCATGGAGCAGGTGGAGAAATCGGTCATGCAGCAGTAAATCATGAGGAAAAAGAAGCCTGCAACTGCGGTAACTGTGGATGTCTGGAGCAGTATGCATCAGCTACAGGTATCGTACGTGTGGCACAGAGAACTCTGGCAGCTACAGAAGAAGAGACAGTTCTTAGCAAATTTACAAAGCTTTCTGCCAAGAATGTTCTTGACGCATTTAAAGAAGGGGATAAAGTAGCCTGCGATGTTATGGCACAGGTAGGTGAAATGCTCGGCGGAACGCTTGCTATGTTTGCATGTGTTACAGACCCTGAAGCAATCGTTATTGGCGGTGGCGTTTCCAAAGCAGGACAGCCATTGATCGACTGTATTCAGAAATATTATAAGAAGTATGCGTTCTCAGCCTGCAAAGAGACACCGATCATTCTTGCAAATCTTGGAAATGATGCAGGTATCTACGGATCTGCACGTATGGTTATCAAAGAAGCACAATAAGGCTTTTGACCCTGACATCATTGATATATCAAAAGCTAAATATTACATCAATATAAAAATCCACAGTCTTGAATTAAGACTGTGGATTTTATTGATATGACTGGAAATTTTTTATAAAATCCCGTTATGGAATATGAAATTAATAATAATCGATCTGATAACTGCTGTCATCTTCACCACCATTAGTATCGCCACCATTGTCACCGTCGTAGTCACCACCATCGCCATTATCTTCGCCATCGTTATCTTCGCCACCATTACTGTCATCACCATTATTGTTGGTGTCTGAATCATTATTGGCGTCATCTGTATTGGCATCTGTCTGGCTGGAGGACTCATCACTGTTATCATAATTGTAATCATATTCATCATAGCTTTCATCATAGAAATGCTGATCACAATATTCTGTCGGCATGGTACCTACATCAAAGTATTCAGTAATTACCGGGCAGCCTGCTCTTGGGAGAAGACCTGTTTCTTCGCAGACACTTAATTTCTCTACACTTGCAGGTTTTTCGAATTCCTTGGACGGAAGTCCTTCGTGAATTCGAGTCATAACTTTCTTCCATAAATTCTTATGGAAGTTACGTGCATAGTCAGGTAACTTTTCATTGTTGTCATAACCAGACCATACTGCGCAAGTATAATATGGAGTATAACCAACAAACCATAAGTCGTTATATGCTTCTGTTGTACCTGTCTTACCGGCAACTGCCATATTATCAAGCTGGCATGCTGTACCGGTACCTTTTTTTACAACGTCTTCCATTGCACTGGTAAGAAGATAAGCGGTACTTTCTTTGATTACAGAGCGTTCTGCGGAAGTATTCTCAATGAGTACATTGCCGTTATGATCCAGAATCTTGGTGTAGTAAATCGGTTTGATATAATTTCCGCCATTGGCGATTGCTGCATAAGATGCACAGAGCTCTACGTTTGTGACACCATTGGTGATACCACCGAGTGCAGTAGCAAGATTTGCGTCACTCCATACATTGCCGTTTGCGTCTGTATCAGCCTCTGTTCCATGAGCAAGGGTGGTAAATCCAAAATTATCGAGATATTTTAATCCAAGATCCGGAGTTACTTCCTCAAAACATTTAACGGCGACAACGTTGATGGAGTTCTGAATTGCCGTACGGATCGTTGTGGTTCCATTATAAGAACGGGTTGCGTTATTTACAGGAGAACCATCCGGATATTCATATGGCTCATCTTCAAAGGTTGTTGCAAGAGTCATTCCCTTTTCGTTTAATGCTGGTGCATAGGTGGAAACAATCTTAAATGTGGAACCCGGCTGACGGGTTGTATCTGTTGCGCGGTTCAGCGTCAGGCTGGCTGTTTTCTCTCCACGTCCGCCAATCAGGGCTTTCACATAACCGGTGTGCTGGTCGATAACGCTCATAGAAGACTGTGGCTGAGGTGCGAAGTTTACTCGTTCCGCAACAACTTTGCTTCCGTCTGCAAGAATGCTTTCCTTATATCTGTCTACATAAGTCTGTCCTTCCTCAGGAGAATCAAATAAAAGATCAAAACCTGGATCTTCATTCTGGAAATAAAGCTGTAGCATTTCCTTACTGTAGTTTACCTGATTTCCATCCGGATCGGTAACTGTCAGGGCATAATCAAGTTCATACTGAACAGTATCCGGATAATTGGAAGGATCAGAATATTCCTCATCCAGAATATTCTGAATGGTAGAATCCTGCGTTGTATATACTTTAAGTCCACCGCTGTACAGAAGGTTGGTTGCCTGTGTTTTGGTATAACCCTTAATATTCATCAGGTCATTGATGATCTGATCAGTCAGTTCATCCTCGAAATAAGTGTAAACAGTATTCTCAGTACTGGAATTCTTTTCCTGAGCTGCCTGAATACGGGAATAAACATCATCTGCCAGAGCCTCGTCATATTGATCCTGTGTAATATAATTCTGATCCAGCATATGCTGAAGAACTTCTTTTCGTCTCTTCTGGTTGCTTTCAGGATTAATAATAGGATTAAATTTGGTCGGGTTCTGTGTGATACCTGCTAAAGTTGCACATTCGGAAAGATTCAGATCCCATACATCTTTATCAAAATACTGACGTGCGGCGGCCTGTACACCGTATGATCCGGCTCCAAGGTTAATCGTGTTCAGATAGTTTTCAAGAATGGTATCCTTATCTGTTTTCTTTTCGACCTGAACAGCAAGGTACTGTTCCTGAAATTTACGTGTGAATCGTTCAAACTGAGTAGACTCACTGGTCCAGTTGGTAAATACATTATTCTTCAGGAGCTGCTGAGTGATTGTACTGGCACCTTCGGAAAAATCACCGGTAGTGATTGCCTTCATTCCGGCACGAAGGATACCCTTTACATCAATGCCATTATGTTCATAAAAACGCTCATCCTCGATTGCGACGACCGCATGCTGTAAATCTACAGGAATCTGGTCCAAAGTAACCGGCAGTCGGTTGGAATTCGGTGCGGCCAGCTTACGGATCTGATTTCCGGCATCGTCGTAAAGAAAAGTTGCATAGCCTAGTGGCATAATATCAATATCATTAACATCAGGAGCATTATCAATCACACCCCTGAAAGACCCTACACCCAGGCAGGCTACTGCGATGCAGAGTGCTATCAGTGATACGAACAGGACTCTGATGAAAGAAACTCTTGCACGTTTTCCCATCATGGAAGAACGGGAAATCAGCGCAGTCCGCTTCTTTGCAGTCGACTTTTTACCGTAGTTCATGTTAAACCTCCTTTATAATCCGTTCTATTATATCAAATAAGAATAAGTAAATAAAGCAAAAAAATAAAAATTCACAATTGGTTTTGTACCTTTATAGAGGTTATTGTGAGTTTTTATAAAAATTAGTATACACTGTGCTGGCGAATTTCTGTAATTCATGGTACACTGTGGCGGTAGAGGCAGTTAAATACCATTATTGTTTGTAAACAGGATTTCTCCTGTGAACAGCAAAGTCGTGTATTTACTTTAAGAGAGGAATAACAGAATGCTTGAGAAATATAAGACAGTTTATGAGGGCGGAGAGAGCGAGATTGTCGAGAAGAAATCCAGATTTATCGCCACAGTACGTCCTGTACAGACGGAAGAGGAAGCGCTGGCTTTTATAGAGGAGATGAAGAAGAAATACTGGGACGCCAGACATAACTGTTATGTATATTCAGTGGGAAAGAATCGTGAATATACTCGATGCAGCGACGACGGAGAACCATCCGGAACTGCAGGAAGACCGATGCTGGATGTGATCCTGGGCGAAGATATTTATAATGTGGCTGCGGTAGTTACCAGATATTTTGGCGGAGTTTTACTTGGAACGGGCGGGCTGGTAAGAGCATATTCCAAGAGTCTGCAGGAAGGACTTTCTGCCAGCACTGTGATAGAAAAAACATACGGTATTTCGATGGAAGTGATCACAGACTACACCGGAATCGGAAAAATCCAGTATATTGCCGGAGAACAGAAGCTTCCGATACTGGATTCAGAATATACAGACAGAGTAGTACTGCACTTGCTGGTTCCGTCTGCCCAGATTGGCTCAGTGGAGAAAGCCATCACAGAAGGAACGAATGGAAGAGCAAAAATGAAGAAGGAAAAAGACCTTTATTATGCGGTGATTGATGGCGAAGTAAAGGTGTTCGAGGACTGAGGTATTAAGAATCCGGAATCCTGCAATCAGCAGTGAAAGCTATAAAAGTGGTAGATAGAAGAAATGAAATATAGATAAAGCCTCATGTGATTTTGAAAGTAACAGTGTGATATACAATCAGTATATTACCGCACTCAAAATCATATGAGGCTCTATTATTTTTTATTGTATGCTGTTTTTAGCATTTCTCCGGTTCCGGATAGTCAACACCAAAAGTATCTACAGTCATAGATTTGATCTTCTGCTCATCAAGAGGACGATCGCTGTAATCAGTATCTTCTTCTGCGATACGGTTTACAACATCCATTCCTTCAATAATTTTACCAAATGCAGCATATGCACCGTCAAGATGTGGAGCGTCTTTATGCATGATAAAGAACTGGCTTCCTGCTGAGTTTGGATGCATGGCTCTTGCCATGGAAAGAACACCTGCTGTATGTTTCAGGTCGTTTTTGAATCTGTTCTGTGTAAATTCACCTTTAATGCTGTATCCCGGACCGCCCATACCGGTTCCGTCCGGGCAACCACCCTGAATCATAAAACCATTGATAACACGATGGAAAATGAGTCCGTCATAGAAGCCCTTTTTTACAAGGCTGATGAAATTGTTTACTGTATTCGGTGCGATTTCAGGATATAATTCTGCCTTCATCACATCGCCATTGTCCATGGTAATAGTAACTACTGGATTTGCCATAGTTTCAAGTCTCCTTTTCAAAAAGTATTGTATTTCCCTGTTCGCTCTATTATAATATGCAAAGGACAATTCTGCAAGAAAAAGGTGGAAAAGATGATTATAGAGACAAAAACACCACAGGAAACATTTGATGTGGGAAAAAAGATTGGAGAGAATGCAAAACCTGGACAGATCTATACACTGACAGGTGATCTGGGAGTAGGAAAAACCGTATTCACTCAAGGCGTCGCAGCAGGACTTGGAATCACAGAGCCTATCTGCAGTCCGACATTTACCATTATTCAGGAGTATGAGAGTGGACGTCTTCCGCTATACCATTTTGATGTATACCGTATCGGTGATATCGAGGAAATGGAAGAAATTGGATACGATGACTATTTCTTCGGACAGGGAATCTGCCTGATCGAATGGGCAAATCTGATTGAAGAGATACTCCCGGAAAATCTGATCAAGGTGACAATAGAGAAAGATCTGGATAAAGGATTTGACTACAGAAAGATTACTGTAACCGGGCTGGAAGAAATCTGATCAGAGGGCTGCAGGGATATTGTATGATAAGGACTGTCATAATGAAAGACAGTCAGGAGGTAGAAATGAAAATTTTAGCATTGGACAGCTCAGGAATCGTAGCATCTGTCGCAGTTGTAGAAGATGATACATTGCTGGCTGAATATACAGTAAATTATAAGAAAACACATTCTCAGACTTTGCTGCCTATGCTGGATGAGATTGTGAAGATGACAGAGCTTGAACTGGAATCTATAGATGCCATTGCAGTAGCAGCAGGTCCTGGATCTTTTACAGGGCTTCGTATCGGTTCAGCGACAGCTAAGGGGCTGGGACTTGCATTGAAGAAACCATTAGTGGCAGTGCCTACGGTGGATGCGCTTGCATATAATCTTTATGATGCGCAGGGACTGATCTGCCCGATTATGGATGCCAGAAGAAAACAAGTGTATACAGGAATTTACAGATTTGAAAATCACCAGCTTGTAACATTAAAAGAGCAGTGGGCAGCACCGATAGAGGAACTATTGGATGAACTGAACCAGAGAGGCGAAATGGTTACTTTCCTTGGAGACGGAGTGCCGGTATTTCGTGAACTAATCGCCGAGAAACTGCATGTTCCGTATTCCTTTGCACCGGCTCATGTAAACAAACAGAGAGCAGCAGCAGTAGCCGCATTAGGAAGCATTTATTATAAAGAAGGACGCACAGAAACTGCTATGGAGCATGTACCGGAATATCTTCGCGTATCTCAGGCAGAGAGGGAACGTGCAGAGCGGGAAAAAGCGCAGAAACAGGCAGGTGCAGAGGCATGATTCTGCGTGAAATGCTTGTAGATGACCTGGATCAGGTAATGGAAATAGAGCAGGACCTGTTTCATGTTCCATGGACAAAAGAAGGTTTTTTTACTTTTCTTACCAGAGATGATGCTATGTTTCTGGTAGTAGAAGAGAAAGAAAAAATACTGGGTTACTGTGGACTTCTTATGGTCTTGGATGAGGGAGATATTACAAATGTGGCAGTACGAAAAGACAGACAGAGAGAAGGCATTGGTGCGTTTCTGATGCAGAGTCTGATCCGTCTTGCCGCAGAGCGTGATGTCACAACTATTCATCTGGAAGTGCGTGTGGGAAACGAAACGGCGATTCGTCTTTATGAGAGAATGGGATTTACCAGGGATGGGATTCGTAAGGCATATTATAGTGACCCTGTAGAGGATGCATTGCTTATGACCAGACATCCGCAATAGCGAATTATTGTAAAAATGATGATACCGATTTGTTTGATAACAATCAGGGATATCAAATCAGGGGAAAAGACTTTCCCCCCCCCTGGAGCGTGTTAAAAAAGGCTTTCTACAAGAGGTGCGCCACAAAGTGGGGTGTGCAGATTGCGGGAATAATTTTTCGAACACGTTCTAAGCAGTAAGATTAAATAAATAGAAATAGAGGAAATATATGTTAGATGTATGCTTAGTTGGAACCGGAGGAATGATGCCTCTGCCGCGAAGATGGCTGACTGCACTTATGACAAGATACAATGGGAGCAGTCTGCTCATTGACTGTGGTGAGGGCACTCAGGTAGCAATTAAAGAAAAAGGATGGAGCTTCAAGCCGATTGATGTGATCTGCTTTACTCATTATCATGGGGATCATATCAGTGGACTTCCGGGACTTCTCCTTACAATGGGAAATGCAGACCGAACAGAACCGCTTACACTGGTTGGCCCGAAAGGGCTGGAACGAGTGGTAAATGCATTGCGTGTAATTGCACCGGAGCTTCCGTTTGAAATCAAATTTATAGAAATTACCCAGCCAGAACAGGTTATCGAATTGAATGGCTATCGAATCACGGCTTTCAAAGTGAATCATAATGTTCTCTGCTATGGATATACTCTTGAGATTCTTCGACAGGGAAAATTCTCAGCAGAGAGAGCAAAGGAACAGGAAATCCCGCTGAAATTCTGGAATCCTCTTCAGAAAGGGCAGACCATAGAGGCGGATGGTGTCATTTATACACCGGAGATGGTACTTGGACCTGCGCGAAAAGGAATTAAACTTACTTATACAACAGATACCAGACCAACAGAGTCTATCCTGCGCAATGCAAAGGAGTCAGATCTGTTTATCTGTGAGGGAATGTACGGGGAAGATGATAAAGCGGATAAAGCCCGCGGCTATAAGCATATGACTTTCCGCGAGGCAGCAGTCCTGGCTCGTGATGCAAAAGTACAGGAAATGTGGCTGACACATTACAGTCCTTCTCTTGTCAGACCGGACGAATTTATGGATAAAGTCCGCGAGATTTTTCCAAATGCGTTCCCGGGAAAAGATGGAAAGAGTGTAGAGTTGAATTTTGAAGAATGAGGAATAGAAAATGAAAGATACATTAATTCTCGCAATAGAGAGTTCCTGTGATGAGACAGCAGCTTCTGTTGTAAAAAATGGCAGAACCATTTTGTCAAATGTGATCTCTTCGCAGATTGCTCTTCATACTTTATACGGCGGAGTAGTTCCGGAAATTGCTTCCCGTAAACATATTGAAAAGATTAACCAGGTAATTGAGCAGGCTCTGTCAGATGCGGGGGTAACGCTGGACGACCTGGATGCGATTGGTGTCACCTACGGTCCGGGACTTGTAGGTGCGCTTTTGGTGGGCGTAGCGGAAGCCAAAGCTATCGCCTATGCAAAGAAACTTCCACTGGTAGGTGTTCATCATATTGAGGGACATGTATCTGCAAATTATATAGAACATCCGGACCTGGAACCACCATTTCTCTGTCTGATCGTATCTGGTGGACATACCCATCTTGTAATTGTTAAAGATTACGGTGACTTTGAAATTCTGGGACGCACTCGTGATGATGCGGCAGGAGAAGCTTTTGATAAAGTGGCAAGAGCAATTGGTCTGGGATATCCGGGCGGGCCAAAAGTTGATAAACTTTCAAAAGAGGGGAATCCGAACGCAATAGAATTTCCTAAGGCTAAAATTGGAGACTGTCCATATGATTTCAGCTTCAGTGGAGTAAAATCAGCGGTACTAAATTATATCAACCATGCCCAGATGACAGGAGAAGAAGTGAACAGGGCAGACCTGGCAGCATCTTTCCAGAAGGCAGTAGTTGATGTATTGGTAGAGCATACTATGCTCGCGGCAAAAGATTATGGAATGACTAAGATCGCAATCGCGGGTGGAGTGGCTTCAAACGGAACTTTAAGAGCAGCGATGGAAGAGGCATGTAAAAAGAATAAATACAGCTTTTACCGTCCGTCACCGATTTTCTGTACGGATAATGCAGCAATGATCGGAGTAGCTGCTTATTATGAATATATAAAAGGAACACGTCATGGATGGGATCTGAATGCAGTTCCGAATCTTAAATTAGGAGAACGTTAAAAATGGCAGGAAAAAATACAGCCATTGTTCTGGCAGCAGGACAGGGAAAAAGAATGCACAGTAAAATACAAAAGCAGTTTCTGGAAATACAGGGCTATCCGGTCCTGTATTATTCCCTGCGCTGTTTTCAGGAAAGTCCACTGATTCAGGACATTATTCTCGTGACAGGAGAGGACGCTCTTTCTTACTGTAAAGAGGAAATAGTAAAAAAATATGGTTTTACAAAGGTTTCAAATGTAATTGCAGGCGGAAAAGAACGCTATGATTCTGTCTATGCGGGATTGTGTGCATGCAAAGATTGTCGATATGTATTGATTCATGATGGAGCAAGGCCGTTTATCACAGAAGAAATTATCGAACGCGGATTAGAGAAGGTGAAAGAAACCGGAGCATGCGTAGTGGGAATGCCGTCCAAAGATACGATAAAGCTGTCAGATGCAGAAGGATATGTAAAAGAAACACCAGACAGAAAATGCGTGTGGACGATTCAGACACCACAGATATTTTCTTATGCGCTTATCCGAGAGGCGCATGACAGTATCCGTAAGAAGGATATGAGTAAGATCACAGATGATGCAATGGTAATAGAACAGGAAACAGGAGTGAAGGTTGCGCTTGCGGAAGGATCTTACCAGAATATTAAGATCACAACGCCGGAGGATCTCTATATTGCAGAAGCATTCTTGCGTTAGGCTAGTACAGCGAATATTAAGTAACTGCTATATTGACTTGTCTGATTTTTCATCTG